>OGOW01001906.1_pt1 | contig 17703 bp, 17 predicted proteins | sample 1552781 | NCBI WGS metagenome assembly OGOW01 (sample SAMEA2580145, study PRJEB22360) | human gut metagenome | biome: human gut; feature: human-associated habitat; material: faeces | place: Denmark | collected 2008/2010
AACAATGAATACTTTTAATAAAAACAAGAGTTTTAAAATTGTCGGGTTGATAAGTCAGTTTAAAAATTTTAATAACCTTTTAAAGGATCTTATAAAAGCTGATGTTATTATTGTCGGTAAAAACGTAAAGCAAGATATTCTTATGCTTATTGTTTTTTATTTAATGGAAGATAAAAGTGATTATTATCTATATTTTAAAAGCGATAATTTAGCAAAGTCTTTAGATCTGATAGAAAATAGTATATATAGCAAAAAAGATAAACGAACTTTTATTATTAATCAAAATAACTTTAATAACGAAATAATCAATATCTAAAATCAATGTTTGATATAAATCACTCTTTGCTTTATACTATTTACTCAAAGGAGATGTGCTAATGAACTTTATATCAAACATTATCAAAAAGTTAAGCGATAAAAAGTATTTAGTTCTTTATGTTGCTCTCTTACTTATCTTCCAAGCTTGGTCTATTTATATGGTTACTTCATATATTGGCACAAGTTATGGAACTGAATTATACGTTCAATTTTATTTATTTATAACTATTGGTTCACTTATAGCAATAACTTTAGGTATTCTTTTAAAGAAAAAATTTATAAAAGAAAATAATGACAACGTTATCAAAACACTATTAACTATAGCTGCCTTTTTATACTTTTTAGCTTTAATAACTGTTTTTAGAGCTTCAAAAATGGTCGCTTTATTTTTTAAAGAAATAATTGATCAAATTATTTTAATATTTACCAATACTGCTTGTGTTTATAATGGATCAAACGTTTATAGATTTGTCGATCTTAACGATTTGTATTTGTACTCTTTTATTAACGTTTTTAACCCATTATTCTTTATAATTGCTTCTATTTATCTTATAGCATCCAGCTTTATTAACTTATTAAAAAAAGAAGACGTAAAGCTTTATACTGAAACTAATAAATTTATTAAACAACCAAAACTCGATGAAAAATATTTCTATTCCTATAAAAACTTATCTTTTGGATTACAATATAAGCCTTTACCATAACTCTTTTCTCTTCATAATTTTTTTATTTATTTTTAGAAAGGAGAATTAAGCTTAACAGCTTATATATTTTAATATGAATAATAAACATAAAAAGACTAACGCTTTATTGTTAGTTTCAACATTTTTAATTTTAACAAATCTTGCTGGATGCGGTAAAAATAATCCTAGCACTCCGATTTCATCAACTACCCCAATTAGTTCAACTACAACACCTAATAGTACGACTTCATCAAGTTCAAGCTCATCTTCTTCTAGTTCATCAAGCTCATCATCTAGTAGTTCTTCTTCTAGTTCATCAAGCTCATCATCTAGCAGTTCTTCTTCAAGTACCGATCCTATTATGGAGCAATCTAAACAAATACTTTCAAAAGTAAAAGATGCTTATAAAATCTATTTAGAAACTGAATCTTCATATAACAAAACAAGCGATGAATTATTAGCTGATGCCACAAAGTTTTTAAACTATCTAGATACAAATAATATCGTATCTAAAGAAAATTTAAACTTATCTTTAATAAATAGTGTAGATATTCCAGAAGGTGGAAATGTAACTAATTCATATGGAGCTATCATATTTTTGATAAGAACTGTCACTGATTATTTTTGTACAATAAGTGTATATACTTTAAATAACAATTTAACTTCTATTACTTACCAAAAAGATAACATAAATAAAGACTTACAAGAAGTAACAAAAGATAGCACTACTTCCAAAGTGCCATCTATTGAAGATACTTGGGAATACCCTATTGATCTTGAAACATTAAAATCTAATATCGATGCTCCTATCCTAACTATTAACTTTGTTAAAGATGAAGAAGTACTAAAATCTATTACTATGAGATATGGTAAAAGATTACCTTCAGGACTCATGTCTAACATAGCTATCGGTTCTTCTCAAATTTACGTATCAAAAAATGAGTTTGATAACTCAACATATAACGAAACTGATGAACTATATTACTATCAAGGAACATGTAGCTGGAACAATACTTCTTCTATCACTTATGACTCTTTAATTGAATTAAATAAGCCAATAACTTCTGATATTGCTGAAATAACTGATAACACTCTTACATTCACTTACACATCAGATGAAACAATTGTTCCATTTGAACCAGTTGCCTATAAAACGAGAGTTGCTAAAGATGAAAAGACTATTTCTTATTTCTTTGCTGATGGTGATAGTGCTTTTACTCTTTTAGGTAGCTATACTTTAAATGATAAAAATTACTACGATACTTTAAACATAACTTCTTCTATCCAATTAAATTCTAATTACGTCATCGAAGAAGGCGTTAATGTCAATTTAATTCAAAACGATTTTGACTTATCAACAAACTCATCATTCTACAAATTTGCTGATGGCCAAAGCGCTGTAAGCGATGAAGAGATATTAAACTATGCAAAACATGGTTCAGTTGTCATGAATTCAAATAATTCTTCTATCGACTTAAAAGGCTCTTTAAATGTAACTGGAACTATTAAAACAACTAGTGGTGGTCAAACTAATAGTGGGGCTGTTTATGAATCAGAATTTGCTGAAATTGTCTTAGATAAAGATTCATCAATTTCTCTTACAAGTGATAGTTCAGTTTTAAACGCTTATGGAAGAATTACAGGTGAAGGGACTATTAACGCTATTAAAGGTGTAGTAAACGATAAATTTGTCATGAGAGACTGGAAGGGTGGAAGCAACTTACTTGTATGTGCTACTGCATTAAAAGGTAAAAGCTTTCCATTTTATCAATACTACTTACCTGATATTTCAACTAAATTAAATATTTATCAAGATGCAAAGTATAGTTTGTTTACTTCATTCTACGCTTCTGATCAAAATCTTTCAGCTAATATCGAACTTATAGGTTCTAATGGCTTATTTACAGTTGATAGTGGCTATATAAGTAAAGAACTACAAAAAGACTCTGGAAATTCAACGATGACCATTGTTGGTGATATCCACACTAATTCGATAAAGTTAAGCCTTAGTTCTTATAATTTTAATGGTGATAAGTATTTCTTCCCACTATATGGTATGGATATAAATATCACAAGTAATTCAACAGTTAACCTTTCTGGACAAAAATTTGAAGTAATGCCTAACTCTTCAATAAATATTGAAGAAAATGCTCTTTTAAAGATTAATTCTCAACTTATTATTTATGAATCATTTAACTACTTTGAAGCAAGCAGTTCATTTAAAAACATGTATTCACACTTCTCATCTTTCACTGGAGCTTTAGTTACTAACCACGGAACGATAGAAATAGCTGATGGAGCAGCTTTAGCTGGTAACATAATTAATAGTGGGACTATCAATTATAATGAAAGCAATATTACAAAGAGTATTACTCCTATTGTTATTATCGGCGTAAAATACAAAATATCTGCTGTCTATGCTGATACTAGTGCTATAGAGTTCAAAATTACTGAAGAATAAAAAATAAGATTTAATTAGATTCTATTAAAGTTTCTAATTAAATCTTTTTATTTACTTTGTTTCGTTTATATTTTCGCTAGCCACCATTTTCTTTTCCGTCTTAATTTCCCAGTGAATTAAAACAGCTAAGATTGCTCTTAAAATAATAATGAAAGCCAATATTAAAAGTTCATCAAGTGAACGAACTATAACAGTTTTAATAATCTCAGCGCCCATTTTAAATTCAAGGCCAAGAGCTAAAGAATTTCCTAAACTAATTTTAATATTATATTTTCTATGTTTAATAAAAGCGTAAAACATACTATATATACTTTTTATTGCACCACATAAAATAACAATGATACCTAGTAGTTCTAAAATTGCTACTACAATCCTTGCAAAATTCTCTACAAAGGACTCTAAATTTGAAATAAACTCTGTCATAAAAAATACTCCTATGTGAATTATACTTTATAAAAGCGCTTTTTTAAACACTATTTTGAATTTAGTTGTATTTATAGCAAAAAAGGTGGCAAATTGCCACCAATGGAAATTCGATAGACTATAATTGTACTTGATTGTATATATAGCTTGAAACTTCATATACTTCCGGATCAAGTAACCCCTCAACCATCATTTCTTCGTTTTCAACTTTAAATGAAATTTCTTTAGAATCAACAAAGCCATCAAGTGTTAATGATACCAAGTCATATAAGCTTCTTTTAACGACGCCTTTTTCTACTAGTGAATCATCTTTAAGATTTAATACAAACTTATTATCGTCATTATCATCTTGAATTTTATTAATAAGTTCATAATCACTTAACTTATTCAACCCACGTTTTTCTGTTAAAGGCGTATTAATAGCGTTAACAAATTGAAGTTCTGATGTTGTTTCTTTAGAAACGTATTGTGAAACAGGAACAATGTAATTTTTATCATCTATTGTCTTTTGATAATAGACATTGATCATTTGTTTTCCTGCAATTTCACTAGCACTTTTTGACTCTCTATTAATTCCGATTGATGTTGTTGCACACATTGGAACTACTGTATTGTTTTTAGGTAACTTTTCTACTCTTTGTCCATCGACATATAAAGTTACCATATCAACACCTGGAAATTCAGAATATGTATAGACAATACTTTCTAAAAGTTTTGATTCGTTATTAGCGTTATATTCTAAGAATTCTTTAGAAAAGTCTAACGTTAATTCGTTGTCAAATAGCTCTAAAGAGTTCATTTTTGTATCCTTAGGCATGAGCCCTTTAATCGAGTTTGAATTTGCTTTTGAATCTTCTTTTAAAAGTGAAAAAACTTCTAACATTTCTTCTTGAACAGTATCTCTTTTATTGAGACTCACTGTTAAAGGAATAGTAAGATTATCAGAACTTACTAAATAAATCCTGTGATTTACTTTATTTGTAGTAACTTCAACTTGAGTAGGAGCTTTACCTTTTTCTCCAAAATAAATTCCTACTCCAGCACCGACAGCAGCAACAACTAGTGGAACAATAACAAAGGCGGCTTTTCCTACTTTACTTTTATTAGTTTTAAAACAAAAGTAAATTCTAGGAATTTTGTTTTTAATTCTTTCTTTAAGTGATGGTCCTTTTTCCTTTAATTTCTTCATATTCTATCAACCTTCCCGCCAATAAACTATGATGTATAAATCTTATTTAGAACTAAAAATGGATAAAATCTTTTAATTACTTCATATGCTTTTTCATTTGCGTATAAAACTTGACCTTCACCTTTGTCTATCATCTCTAACATATTGTTTAATCCATCTTTAAATAAAGTGTTTTGATGATAATACTTAAAAATCTTTTTAACTAAAGGATAATGTGTGCATCCTAAAATAGCTTTAGGTGTTTTTATTTTTAAATTTCTTATAGTATTAATTATGTTATTTATATTGTTATCTTCAATTGCTTTAGCCATATCTTTTAAAGCTATAGAATTATTATAATTTAAATTATTAATAGTTCTAGGTGTAGCTATAAACGTCGTATATTCATCCATGAGTTTTTTATTAAATTCTAGTATACAAAAAGAATTTGGTACATCATTGAATACTAACGATAAAGTGTTACAACAAACATATATTTTATCGATACTTAAATTATTAAATTGATTTAAATATTTTCTCTTAATCTTATTTAATTTACGATTTGATAATTCACCTAAAGGAAACTCGTTACACATAAAGAAAAAACATTCATGTTTTACGTTATTTTTTAAAATATACCTAACCGTTGGTAACAAACCATATCCAGAATCTAAAAAAGCTAATCTCATATTATATAAATATGCGACTAGCTTTTATTTATTAAAACTAAATGCTTAAAGTTGATATAACTTCATCAGTAAGAAGATCTTTTAAAGTAAATGTTCTATTTTCATATACTATATAAGCTCTCTTAGTATCGTTTTTAGGAAGTGAGATAGAGCCTGGACTTAATAAATAAACATTATCTTTCTTTTCCATATTAGTGACGTGATAATGTCCATAAAGTAAAACATCACCTGCATTTGCTGGAATGTTTTGTGGGCCATATATATGTCCGTGTGTTAAAAATAAATTTAATCCATCAACGCTAATAATAACATCTTTGATTATTGGAAATTCTGAAACCATTTGATCAACTTCAGCATCACAGTTTCCTTGAACTACTATAAGTTTATCATTAATGTTATTTAAAGCCTTAATACAATCTTTTGGACTATATTCTTCAGGGAGTGGATTTCTTGGTCCGTGATAGTATAAATCACCTAATAAGACTAATTTATCAGCTTTGTTTTCTTCAAACTTTTGTAAAAGGATATTTAAGTATTTACTTGATCCATGTACATCACTTGCAAATATATATTTCATATTTTTACCTCGTTATTAACGTTTAAAAGAATATCATATTTTCCAAATAAAAACTACCATTATGAAATGGTAGTTAATAGTTAAATATCTTTATTTGCTCCAGAGGCCTTCTGGATATTCACCTTCATCCATAAGCTTAGCAAGTGAAGCGACAACCTTTGGCTTGTCTTCTTTATAAGTAATTCCATACCAGACTGAACTTGTTGGTAAAACTTTAACTTCGACTTCTGATCTAGAAACTAATTCTTCAGTTAAAATTGGAATTAAATATTCGCATGTAAGCAAATTATCCTTATTTCTATCTAAATAAGGTGCAAAGTTTTTCTCAATATGATCTAAGATGTCATGTGTAAAACAGAACATGTTCATAGAGACAAGTGTTGAAGGAGTAATTTCAAAAGGAACAGCTCCATCAAGTGGTGAAGCGACAATCTTATCTTCTACTTTTTCAATCTTTGACTCTAATAAGTGAATCAACTTATCTTCTTTATCTACAGATAAAACACCTCTTTTAACTGAACCGTTTTCTGTAATAGTATTTATAACTTCATATGCTATATTTGCATATTTATTAGTTGCATTTGGTTTTAAACTATTTAAGAAATCAGCTGCAACTTTAAAAGCATCACTTCCATAGTAATCATCAGCATTAATAATAACAAATTTATCAGAAACTACATCTTTTGTAGCAAGTATTGCTTGTGCTGTTCCAAGTGGTTTTACTCTATCGCTAGGTAAAGTATATCCTTCTGGTAAAAGTGAGAGTGATTGGAAGACATAGTGAGTTTCAATTTTATCTTCAACTCTTTTACCTATCGTATCTTTAAAGATTTGATAGTTTTCTTCTTTAATGATAAAAATTACTCTATCGAAACCAGCTTTCTTGGCATCGTATACTGAGTAATCAATAATAAAATTACCATACTTATCAATTGGTTCAATTTGTTTGAGACCACCATATCTAGATCCCATACCAGCAGCTAAAATAACTAAATCCATAATTTTCCTCTTTAGCGCTTTGCGCTTAATTAATTCTATATAATTAAAATTTCTTTGTCAAACTTATAAGGCTTTAACGTGTAAAAAGCACTTCTCATCGTGTGAGTTAATAACTCCTATTGCTTGAAGGTAAGAATATATAATAGTAGAACCGACAAACTTCATTCCACGTTTTTTCAAATCTTCTGAAATATCATCAGATAGTTTATTTGTAGTTTTATCACATTCGTATATTATCTTACCTTTAGTTAACTTTAATATATAATTTTTAAAGCTTTCATATTCTTTTTGAATTTTTAAAAATATACTAGCATTATTAATAGCAGCTTTAATTTTTAATTTATTTCTAATAATTCCTTTATCTACCATTAAAGTGTTTATTTTTTGTTCATCATATTTAGAAATTAATTTAGGGTTAAAATTATCAAAAGCTTTTCTAAAATTTTCTCGTTTGTTTAAAATACATTCCCATGACAAGCCAGCTTGAAAGCTTTCTAAAATTAGCATTTCAAATAAATAACTATCGTCAAGATTTAGTACTCCCCACTCTTTATCGTGGTATTCTACATAAAGTGGATTATCTAAATTACACCATTTGCACCTAGTCATTTAAATCACCTTTATAATAGTATTTACTCATATCGTTACCTTCTAATTCTAGTAACTTAATCTTATTTTTAACCTTACCTCCAAAGCCAACTAAGTTTCCGTTTTGACCAATCACTCTATGACAAGGGACAATAATACAAATACAGTTTTTATTTAACGCTCCACCAACCGCTTGAGCTGACATCTTTTTTATGCCTCTTTTTAATGCGATTTCTTTAGCAATATCTCCATACGTTATTACATGACCATATGGAATCTTACTAGTTATATCTAAGACGTCTTTAGCAAAAGATGAGATTTTTTCGTATCTGTATTTAGGAATAAAATCAGGATTTATTACATTAAAATATATATCTAACCACTTAATAGTTTCATTAAAAACTCCACTACTATTGGAACTATCTTTTATAGTATTATCATGAATAAATTCTAACTTAGTTAAATATTCTCCATCGCTTTCTAACAAAAGATTACCTACTATTGAAGGATAGACATATCTATATTTCATATTAACGCTCCACATTACAGTTCTTTATATAATCATTTTTAGGACTATTATAATTTCCTATCGTATTGTTAAAAGCTTTAAAGTTTTGTATTTCTTCATCCTTAGGAGCTATAAATAAGAATCTACTATTCTTACTTATTTCAAGAGTATTAATTGTATTATTACTTAAATTAATAACATAATTAGCCATATACATATCGTTTGCCATAATTATATAAGATGCGTCTTCAGAACTTTCAGAATAAGTGTAATTAATAATATTATCAACTATATCGATATTTGAATTTAAAGTTATTCCATAATATCTAAAGAAAGATCCAAATTTGCATGAATTAAAACTAATTTTGTTACTTTTAAATTTCTCTTTCGTATTATAGCTTATAAAGTCAACATTAGAATAAATGTTACAAATATTACCAATTACACTATTTACATCTAAAAATAAATCAGTTATTTTACAATTTATTTCAACAGTATTATTTAATACTTCTTTAATATTTTTAAATATATGAACTTGGAAGCTATAATCTTTAAGTAAAGAACTAAAAATAACATGATTATTTTGAATAAGATCAATTGTGTTTTCATTTAAAGACTCTATCATTCTAAAATTATTATTTGTTTTAGAGCTTATTGAAGACTTAATAATATTATCTCTAATTATTACATTAGTAGCGTTAGTCGACCAAATTAAACCACCAGCTGAACATACATCAATATTATTTTTTTCAAAGATAATATTATCAGCAAGTTTAGAACTAGCTGAACCAAAAGTAAAGTTCATAACACTAGATGACTCACCACTATCTTCAACTTTAAAAGTGTTATTTCTTATAATAACATTTTGAATACTTCCCATAAACACAGCTATCAATTCGTCGTGAGCTATTTTATGAAAATAAGAGTTTAAAACTTTAATATTCTTGCTACCTGTATTTCTAAAGTCCCTTATCCATAAAGAGCCACCAGCACTACTATCAGTTAAGTTTATAAAGTTACAATTATTAATAACAATATCTTCCCATCCTTGATAACAGTCAAAGTTTGTAAATTCTCTATTTTTATGTTGTAATTTTAAAGTTGAATCAGGAATATTAAAAGTAGAATTAACATACTCTACCTTTTTAGAATTATGAATACCAACTTGTGTTTTAATTCCATTAATAGCTCTACTAAAATCGTAACTAATACTAATCTCTGATAATAAAAAGTCATTACAATTCCATATGTTTAAAAAGAATTCTTTATAATCAGTATCATCGTAGTTATCGTTAACTATGATAGTTGAATTATTTCCTAATAGCGCAAGTTCATTAACTTCACCTATGTCAAGTTTTGAATTACATAAGTAATTAGAAGAGTTAAAAAATAAAGTATCCATATTTAACTCTTTAGCACTATTAATAGCATTAATTATTATTTGAGAGTCATCGTGTATTCCATCGCCATATGCTCCTAAAGATTCGATAGAAATAGAGTTATTTTCAACTATAGGTTTAGCATATAAACCGTTATCAAGTGCAATGGCAAATAAACTATCTTCACTACAAATCTCATATTTAGCTCCACCTTTACTAGTGTCAGCATAATATTCATTTGTTTTAACAATATCACCAACGTTAACTTCTAAGTTTGTCATTAATTCAACATTTTGAACATTAATAATATTTGTATTTTTATTATCAACTAGTTTTATATTGATATTATTTTCATAATACTCTACTTCATATTCTTTATAGTTAAAATAATAATACTCATTATTAAAATAAACATGAGATCTAAAACTATATTTTAAATAATTAGAAAATGATAAAGATTCATCTAACTTATAATCATCAATAATGTTTTTTATTTCACTTTTTATAATCTCATTACTAGAACTAGACGTTAAAGGAGTAGATGATATCACTCCTTTATTACACGAAGATAAAGTTAATAAGGATAAAAACAATGCTAAATAAATCTTTTTCATACACATAAATATTATCAAAATATAAATATTAAAAAAAGAATATACTTTTCTAGAAATGTAAAAGTATATCCGATGCAATCAAATGATAAATATATTTTCAAATGTTTTTTTACTTTTAATTTGAAATTAGTTTAGAAAGCAACAACATTTCCAAACGTCTTATACTACTCTTGAACATAGTACAGATATTGAAGTAATCACAGATAGCACTACTTCCAAACCAAATACATATCCAATTGATAAAAAGACTGGTCTAGAAGTAATCACAGATAGCACTACTTCCAAACGCTTTCTTTATTGACACGCTTATTATATATGTCTAGAAGTAATCACAGATAGCACTACTTCCAAACTCCTTAGCACCTTATAATGTGCTTTTCTGCGTCTAGAAGTAATCACAGATAGCACTACTTCCAAACAGTTATTTGGATCAATAACTTTATAGAGTTGTCTAGAAGTAATCACAGATAGCACTACTTCCAAACTACTTGGATTAGCTTGTCTATTTTCCCATTGTCTAGAAGTAATCACAGATAGCACTACTTCCAAACAAAGTCAATTAGCAAAAGAGATCAATATTTGTCTAGAAGTAATCACAGATAGCACTACTTCCAAACCTAACTCAGCTTATGTTACAAAAATAGTTGGTCTAGAAGTAATCACAGATAGCACTACTTCCAAACATTCCATATGCACTAATCCTCAACTATAATGTCTAGAAGTAATCACAGATAGCACTACTTCCAAACTGTGCATATGTTGAATCAAACATCAATTATGTCTAGAAGTAATCACAGATAGCACTACTTCCAAACCTTTAACTACAACATACCAAGGAACATCCAGTCTAGAAGTAATCACAGATAGCACTACTTCCAAACTCATACTCGAAGGATATAATGGCTTTGCTGGTCTAGAAGTAATCACAGATAGCACTACTTCCAAACGGAACTGTCATGCAGTAATATTCATAAACCGTCTAGAAGTAATCACAGATAGCACTACTTCCAAACCTACCGCCATATAGTCCTCCTATTTTTCGTGTCTAGAAGTAATCACAGATAGCACTACTTCCAAACGTTGCATATTCGTACAATGTTCCACAAAAAGTCTAGAAGTAATCACAGATAGCACTACTTCCAAACCTCGATACGCTCAGCAAGCTTTCCGTAACTGTCTAGAAGTAATCACAGATAGCACTACTTCCAAACACAACTTTGATTTTTATATTTAGAAATGGAGTCTAGAAGTAATCACAGATAGCACTACTTCCAAACTCATAAGTTGCGAGATTATATTGTCACGCTGTCTAGAAGTAATCACAGATAGCACTACTTCCAAACTGGCAGTAGAATGTATATTAACAGTTACTCGTCTAGAAGTAATCACAGATAGCACTACTTCCAAACAGCTGAAGATATACGAATTGCTATACCAACGTCTAGAAGTAATCACAGATAGCACTACTTCCAAACTATATCCATCTTCAATGAAAGGTGTTGTTTGTCTAGAAGTAATCACAGATAGCACTACTTCCAAACGGCTCAATTTGATAGAACTTATTTTGATATGTCTAGAAGTAATCACAGATAGCACTACTTCCAAACTTGACGTTGACGACGAAAGTGACAAGTCTAGTCTAGAAGTAATCACAGATAGCACTACTTCCAAACCTGTATAATGGCAATAGTTTTCTTTTAAATGTCTAGAAGTAATCACAGATAGCACTACTTCCAAACCCGAAGAGCTTTCGTCATTTTCAAGACTAAGTCTAGAAGTAATCACAGATAGCACTACTTCCAAACCTCAAATAAAGAGGCCAAATAGTGCATCTATTTATATTATATAGTGTTATTTTAAATAACACAAATATCTTCATCTAATATTTTTATATGATCAAAAATGTCAGTTTTATACTCTACATTTTCAATATCAATTATTTTTATACCATTATATTTGTTGGCACGAACCAATAAATCTAGCTCACTCTCATCTAAAAATGCTAATAAGTTATAAAATATAAATATTTTTATATTTCTTAACTCAAAAGACACATTTATATAATTATTTATTCTCTCTACTAAGTTGGGTGAATCATCTTGTAGGGATATTCCAAGCATTTTTATCACATCATCTTCATCTAAATCGATATCACAAAAGATATTTATTGGTGAAGAAAGCTTAATTTGTTTAGCACATTCTTCTAATTTTTTATTTATTTCTTCTTGTGTTTTTAAATTTTTTGTTCCTCTTTTTAAAACTGTTGGTATTAATGCATTTTTTGTAACGTTTTCTCTATTTAATTTTGTTGTTAACATTATTGCTATTAAATTTGTTTTAAATTTATCTGTTTTTATTGTATGAAGTTTAATTCCTTTTTTTATCTCTGTTTGTTTATATTCCAATAAATATCATTCCCTTCTTTTGCTTTTTCTCTAACATTTCTCGGAATTAGAGTCCTGGCCCTTATTTCCGTTTCTTTACTAATATTTTTATTTTATCCAAATTTGGATTTTTTAATACAAAAAAGGTAGAAGTTAAGAATGTCTTATTTGATTCAAAACTTCCACCTTTTATTATGTAATTAAAATTTTCTTTTTCTTGCTGCCTCTGATTTTTTCTTTCTTTTTACACTTGGTTTTTCATAACATTCTCTTTTACGAACTTCTTGAAGAACCCCGTTTCTTGCGCATTGTCTTTTAAATTTTTTTAGCGCTTCTTCTATATTTCCATTAACTTTGATTTCTGACATTTATTAATTCCCCTCCTTCCGGCGTTTAGAACACTGTATGTGGGATTTCATCCTTTATACGCTAATCATTATACATTATTTATCTAGTCTTTGTCAAGTCTTTTATTCTAATTAAAATATATTTTTGAACTTTTATACTTCATATGGAATTATTTGATGTGTTTTTAATGATTTTTGTACATCTATTATTCTTTGATTTTTTGATCCTCTAAATTTTAAGCTTAAATCTTTTTTATCTTCTTCAAATTTTCCATCAACAACAACATCAATATATGACATTAATTCTTTTGTTTCTGGCCAATTTTCAAACATATTTTCTTCAACATCTTCATCAAATTTATATCCTGTATAACACCATATATTTTTATCTGGAAATTTTTCTTTCACCTTTTTTACTAATGGTAACAATCCTTTTTGATTTGAATATTCTAATGGTTCTCCCCCTAAAAGTGATAATCCTGAAACATATGGGTGATCTAAATCTTCTAATATCTTATCAATTTCCTTTTCCGTAAATTCTTTTCCATAATTAAAATCCCATGCTTGTGCATTAAAACATCCTTTGCAATGATGATTACAACCACTAACAAATAGGGATACTCTAACTCCTTTTCCATTTGCTACATCTGCTATTTTTATATCTGCATAATTCATTATTTTTTCCTCTTTTCTCATTAATTGCTTTTATACATTCCATATCTTTCACGTCCCAAAGCCATGTAAAAGGCCTTTCTTAAGTTAACATTTTTGGTGGCTACATATGCATATATGTCATTATAATTATCATAATCTTTATCCCAATAATTTTGATTAACTATACTATTGTATGATGCATAATATTTAGATATTGGATAATAATATACTGTACTTCCATCTTCTGTATATGCTCTTTGTTTATTAAAATCTAAATTTAATCTTCCTGAAGCATTAACATTTGAATTATATTCAGAGTTTCCTCCTATATTATTTGCTTCTAGTAAATATTTGTCTCCTATTCTGTGGTAAAATCCATCATTTCCTAAAATATATATATTTTCTTCTCTCACAACTTCTTTACTTTCAGAATTATTAATAATTGTATACCCATTATAAGTCTTTCCTCCTATATCAATTCCTTGTATAAAACTTATTAATGATATATTATTCATAGCTTTTGCCCAATCTTCTTCTGTTAATTCTGGCATTTGGAATTCAATATTATATGCTGAATTAAAGTTTGTTATTGCAATTGCTAAGTTTGTTCTAATTTTATTTTTTATAACTGCTAATCTATGTTGATTAAAATTTGAACTTCTACATTCTATATTTTTTTCTGGTTTTGATGAGTCTGAGTTAAAGTCAAATATTTTGTATTCAGTTTCATCAGAAAATACTGTTGTTTGAATTGTTTCTCCATTACTATTTATAATAAAATCTTGTGCGTCTTTATTTGTCAAATTTGCTAAAACATTTTTTACACTTTGTGTGAATTTATTTGCCTCATCATAAAATTTATATGCTGATTCTCCATTTTCAATCATGTTTTTATATTTTTTATAAGATGATTCTATGTTTTCATCTGATGTTGGATTTATTTCCATTAAATTTCCATTAAGAAAATATATTACCCTTGCATTTCTTTCATCTAAATAATATTTTGTTCCATTATATCTAACATATTTATAAGTACCTTTTTCCAATGAACCAATGGCCGGTAAGTCTTCACTTAAAACAACATTTTTATCTATTTCCACACCATTATATGTTATTTTTCCACTCGCATCTTTCTTTATTCCATCAATTAAATATCCTGATTTATCCCAATATTGCTTTTCTCCATCAACTTTTACCATACCTTTTATTGAAATGTAGTTATCTAACGAATATGTTATTACTATATCCAAATCTGAATTTGGGTTATATTTAACACTATATGAAATATATGGTTTTAGTCCAAATACATTTTCTCCATTTTTGTCTAATGGATTATTTGTAACATTTCCATTTTCATCAACTTCGTATAAATAATTTTGATTATTAAATCTTGAATAAATATAAAATCCATCATACATTGTATAAACTAATGCTGGAATATATTCGTTCATTTCGTCTTCTGAATATCCATTCATTCCAAATACTGATTTTATTGATGCTTTAAACGTTGAGACTGAGGCTTCAATATCTCTTATTTTTGAATTTGCTATGTCTGATGTTGAACTATTTGCCGTATTTATTTGAAATGCTTTTATTGCATCACTTGTTGCAGCAATCAATTTCATATCATATTCTGTTTGTAATGATATTGTACTTATTTGCATCTGTGTATATGCTCCTAATACTATTGAAATTGGCAATATTATTATTATAAATATAATTGCTAAATCTTGAATTCTCATAAGTACTCCTCTCCTATTGTATATCTTCCGTTTTTTATACTATATAATTACTACAAATATCATATTTTGTCAATAGAACTGTATAGAGCAAAATCTTTGTTACACCTTATTTTTAGGCAAAAATAAAGAAAAGAAAAACTTTTTATTTTTCTTTTCTTTATAATTTTTATTCTTTAAAAATATTATCGAATTCTTCTCCTTCGATTTTTTCTTTTTCCATTAGTACTCCTGCAACTGCATGAAGTTTATCAACATGTTCTGTTAAGATTTTTACTGCTTTTTCATATGCTGTTTGAACTATTCTTTTTACTTCTTCATCTATTAATGCTGCTGTTTCTTCTGAATAGTCTTTTGTTTGTGCAAAGTCTCTTCCTAAAAATACTTCACCTTCTCCTCCGCCAAACATTACTGTTCCTACTTTTTCACTCATTCCATATTTTGTAACCATATTTCTTGCTATTTGTGATGCTCTTTCTATATCATTGCTTGCTCCTGTTGAAATATCATTTAGTATTAATGCTTCTGCAACTCTTCCTCCAAGAAGTGATACTATATTTTCTTCCATTTCTGTTTTTGACATAAATGATTTATCTTCTGTTGGTCTATACATTGTATATCCTCCAGCCATTCCTCTTGGTATAATTGATATTTGATGTACTGGATCTTGTGTTGGTAAATATCTACTTACTACAGCATGACCTGCTTCATGATATGCTACTAATCTATTTTCCTTTTCACTTCTTACTCTTGTTTTCTTTTCAGGACCCATAGTTACTTTTACCATAGCATCTTCAATTTCTTTCATTCCTATTTCTTTATAATTTCTTCTTGCTGCCAATAATGCTGCTTCATTTAATACATTCTCTAAATCTGCTCCTGCAAATCCTGATGTATTTTTTGCAATTACTTTTAAGTCTACATCATCTGCTAATTTTTTCTTTCTTGCATGTACTTCAAGAATTTGTTCTCTTGCTTTTACATCTGGACTTCCAACTACTATTTGTCTGTCAAATCTTCCTGCTCTTAATAATGCTTTATCTAATACGTCTGGTCTATTAGTTGCTGCTAAAATGATAACACCTTCATTATCTGAGAAACCATCCATTTCTACTAATAATTGGTTTAATGTTTGTTCTCTTTCATCATGCCCTCCACCTAAACCAGCACCTCTTTGACGTCCTACTGCATCAATTTCATCTATAAATATTATACATGGTGCATTTTTCTTTGCTTGTTCAAATAAATCTCTTACTCTTGAAGCTCCAACACCAACAAACATTTCTACGAAATCTGAACCACTTATTATATAAAATGGAACTCCTGCTTCTCCTGCCACTGCTTTTGCTAATAATGTTTTACCAGTACCTGGCTGACCAACTAGTAAAACTCCTTTTGGTATTCTTGCACCCATATCTGTAAATTTCTTTGGATTTTTTAAGAATTCTACTATCTCTTGTAATTCTTCTTTTTCTTCATCTACACCTGCAACATCATCAAATGTTACTCTATTTTTTTCTCCTGCATTTATCATTCTTGCTTTGCTTTTTCCAAATGTCATAGATTTTGTTCCATTTTGATTATTTCCACTCATCATTATAAACCAAAATACTAAAAATATTGCAAGAAGTCCAAATGGTGTTATAAATCCTAATGCTGTTATCCATATTGATTCTTTTTCTTCTTCTAATGAAAATGCTCCTGTTTTTAAATAATCTTGTGAATATGTCATAAAACTGTCTAAACTTGGTATACTTACTTCTTTTTCTAATTTAGAATCTTTCATTTTTACAGTTGCTTGTGAACCTGTTGATGAAATTTTTATTTTTTCAACTTCTCCATTTTCAATACTTGTTATTAATTCTGAATAAGTTATTTGTGAACTTCTATTTTCCATTATTGATGTTATTAATACAATTGCTATTACCCCAATTATTAACCACATCGCTAGTGTTTTTATTCCTTTTTTCAATTTACTACCTACCTTCCTTGTATTATTACACAATACCATTTTTACATCGAAAACTATAACATACCTTTTTTCATTTTTCAATAGTTTTTAAGTGATTTTTTTGTGTCTTTTTTGTTACATTTTTTCAATGTTTTCTAGGGATATACTGATTTTTAATCAATTTTTATAAAATTAATTTTTTTATTTTGTATTAATACTTT
>OGOW01001908.1_pt1 | contig 17685 bp, 17 predicted proteins | sample 1552781 | NCBI WGS metagenome assembly OGOW01 (sample SAMEA2580145, study PRJEB22360) | human gut metagenome | biome: human gut; feature: human-associated habitat; material: faeces | place: Denmark | collected 2008/2010
CCGCTGCTGGAAGTTCCATACCCGGAACAACTGAAACAAAAAGAGGCAAAAGTCCGCGCCCTGCTGGGCAAGTACGGCCCGGTGCACCCCATCCGGGGGATGGAAACGCCGACCCATTACCGCAACAAAGTGATCTCCACCTTTGCAACGGGTTTTGGTGGAAAACTGGTCTCCGGCATCTACGCCGCCAAGACCCACAAAGTGCTGCCGGTAGAGCGCTGTCTGCTGGAAGACGAGGTGCTGGACACGGCCATGGAAGCCGTCCGCGCAGCGGCAGCGGCCTGCAAATACCAGCCTTACAATGAGGACAAAGGCACCGGGCTGCTCCGGCACTGTCTGCTGCGCCGGGGCGTCGCCACCGGGCAGGTGATGGTGGTGCTGGTCACAGCCCAGCCGGTGCTGCCGGGCGCGAAAAACTTCGTCCGCGCCCTCCTCGCCGAGGCGGAAAAGCGCAGCGTCCCCGTGACGACCGTGGTCCAGAACTATAACCCCCGCCGCACCAGCGTCGTGTTGGGCGAGCAGGAAAAGGTGCTATACGGCAAGGGCTTCATTCTGGATACCCTCTGCGGCAAGACCTACGCCCTCAGCCCCCGCAGCTTTTATCAGGTGAACCCGGTGCAGACGGCGGTGCTGTACGGCCTTGCCGTAGATGCCGCCAAGCTGACCGGAAACGAAGTGGTGCTGGACGCCTACTGCGGCATCGGCACCATCGGACTGACCGCTGCTGACAAGGCAAAGCAGGTGGTGGGCGTGGAGCTGAACCGCGACGCGGTGCACGACGCCATCGGCAATGCCAAGCACAACGGCGTGAAGAACGCCCGCTTCTTCGCCGCCGACGCGACGGAGTGGATCAGTGCCGCCGCGGCTGCCGGGGAGCGGGCCGACGTCATCTTCATGGATCCGCCCCGCGAGGGCTCGACCCCGCAGTTCATCGAGAGCGTCGCCCGCATGGCCCCGAAGCGGGTGGTCTACGTCAGCTGCAACCCTGAGACCATGGCCCGCGACCTCGCCCTCCTGACGAAAAAAGGCTACCGCGCGGAAGGCTTCACCCCGGTCGATATGTTCCCGAACAGTGAGCATATCGAGGTGGTCTGCGCCCTGTCCCGACAGGAACAACGGAAGCAAAGCCGCCGATGAAGCGTTCCGGGGACCTTTGGCCGCGAAAATGCGAGAGAACGCGGACCATGGTTGAGAAAGGCACTGCAACGTGATATACTAGAATAGCATATACGTGCCTTGATTACAGAAATCCAAAGGTGAAATGTCTTACAATGAACGGTTATTTTTATGTATTGACGGCCATTGACCTTTTTGTGCTGAGCTTCATGTGCATCCTCACAAAGTTCAGCGAGTCCCTGAACAAGAAGCAGAAACGGGGATTTTTTCTGGCCTTTGCGCTGATCGCGGGGATCTCGGTGCTGGAGGTGGTGACGCTGGCGGTGGATGGCGCACCGGCGGGCTACCGTTGGCTGAACATCCTGTCCAACTATCTGGGGTTCGGCCTCTCCCCGGCGGTGTCCCTCTGCCTAGTGTACGTCATGGACCGAAAAAAGATGGTGAACTTCTGGTTCCGGGCGGCCGTGTGCTGCGAGGGGTGCTACCTGCTGTTCCTTGCCCTGTCCATCCCTGCCGGGCTGGTGTTCTCCGTTAGCGAAGACAACGTCTATTCCCGCGGGCCTTACTTTTGCATTTACATCCTGATGTACCTTGCGGCCATCGTGTACCTTTCGGCGTCCACCATCGTCACGGCGCGGGAGTTTCAGAACCGCAGCCGGGCGCTGATCTACCCCCTGATGCTCTTTTTGACCATCGAGACCATCATTCAGGTGGCCTTGCCGAGCCTCCACGTTACATGGCTGTGCGTTACCCTGCTGTCGGTGTTGTACTTTATTTATTGCAGTGAGATGTGGAACCAGCTGGACGCCCTCACCGGGCTGCTGAACCAGAACAGCTACCTGAACCGCACCGCAGAGATGCGCCGCAGCGGCGGGGTGCTGGTGGTGTTCGATGTGGACGACTTCAAGCAGGTCAACGACCGCTACGGCCACTTACAGGGGGACGTCTGCCTGGCCGAGATCGCCCGCTGCATCAAAAAAGCCTATGCCCACTGCGGCTACTGTTACCGTATCGGCGGCGACGAGTTCTGTGTGCTGCTGAAAAACGCAGACCGGGAGGCCCGGTGCGCGCAGGAATTTGAGCGTCGGCTGGCACTGCGGCGCGAGGTCGTGCATTGTCTGCCCAGAGTGTCCATGGGGTCGGCACCCATTTCGGGGGAGGATCTGCTGGCTGTGAAAGATCAGGCCGACCGGGAGATGTACCGCTGCAAAAAGGCCCGGAAGGCTGCGATGGAAAGGGCCGGAAGCGGAAGGCCCTGACCCATAGGCTGTACAAAAGGGGAGAAAGCCATGAACGATTTTTCACACTTAAAAAACAAGCTTTTGGCCGAACAGGTCGAAGATCAGATCTACCACTACATTCTGGATACCCCCATCGAACCGGGGGCAAAGCTGCCCAATGAATTCGAATTGGGCGAAAAGTTCGGCGTGGGCCGCAGCACCATCCGGGAGGCACGGAAGCATTTTAAGATGATATAAGAAAACGTGGGGAAGTATCTGTAAAAGGTACCGCCCCACGTTTTTTGGCTGTTGGGATTCACTTCATTCTTCGCAGGCGGCGCACAAGGTCAGATGCGCTGTACAGCACACGAGCCACCGACACAGTATCCTCTCCCACAATGTAGAACACCGAGTAGTTATCCACCAGCATCTGCCGCAACCCTTGAGTACGCTCTGGCTCACTTTCCACTAGCGCACAGCGTTCCGGCAGGATGTTCAGGGATTGAATGGCTTCTGCAATGCGGTTATACTGCCCCATGGCCGTGTCAGGCTCCAACAGACGGTCGGCAATATAGCTGTAGATCTGCTCCATATCGCTGAGGGCTGCATGGGAAATTTTTACGTCATACTGCTTCATCTGTGCTGTTCCCTGAACTGTGCGAATGCGCTTGCAGCATCCACGGTATCACCGTTCTGAATCTCCTTGATGCCTACCTGCAAGGCTGCATGAAGCTGGTCATCGGTCATGGTGTCAGCGTTCAGAGCCGCAGGAGCTTTCGGCAGGGATAGCGAGAAGGGGATGCCGCCCGTCAGCGTGATTTGGCGTAGGTACATATCAATGGCGGTTGCCATCGGGATACCGAGCTGCTTCAACACATCCTCGGCTTGCCGCTTGACGGTAGGGTTGACACGGAGATTGAGCGTCATCGTTTTTTCCATGGTTATCACCTCGACTTTATTGTAACGTGTTTTACGTTGCAAGTCAATCAGCGTATCCTATACACAGAAAAATCTCCAGATTGCACAAATACAAGCCAGAGATTTTTGCGGAGAGATTTCTAACGCAACCAATACTGATTCCAATCATAATCAATTTTAGATGATCTTTTATGAAAAGCTAAACTGCATTCCAAAACTACATAGTTTATGATTCTACTGGTGTTATCGCTATCATGCAAGTAGTTCTTAACTTCGGTCGAATGATTTTTCAACCAATCGATTGTTCTTTCCTTTATAGCGGTTCCATTAGGTTGAGGCAAGGTTTCCTTTTGCAATAAATCATATACAAAATTTTCTACTTGATCATATAGTCTCACCTTCAACTTTGCAATTAGGATTTGCGTTCTTTTGCGCGATAAATCTTGCGGTAATTTTGTAATATTGATTTCTCGTGTTGCATCCATAAAGCGTAGCTGCATTTCCCAAAAAGAATACCCTAATATGGTGTACTCCATTGATTCTTTTGTATAGTTATTGTATATTAAAGCAGCTTTTTTAATGTTTCCTTTTTCTATTTGCTGATTAAAGGCATCTACCATTCTAAAGAAACCTGTCACAGAGGTTTGCAAAAATGCGTCTTTTCCAGAGAGTGACTCATATGAATAATATAACGACCTCCAATCGTGATTATAAGAAATTGTTTTTCTTGGTTTCTGCAAAGAGTCATCGATATTACTTGCTGAAGAGATTGCTAAAAGTTCTATATCAATTTCTTCCATAGTGTCCATTAAAAGCCGGACTTTTTCACGTTCTTTCTCAATACGCTGCTTTTCATCTTTAACATAAATAAAATAGCCCAATTCAAATGCTCCTGAAAAAGACAAAAATGCGCCCATCAAAGACACTGTGTCTGAGTACTGCTTTTTGACATCTGGGTATCGGCAGTTAAGCAGCCAACAAACCAACCCAATTGCCATAAACGGCACAAAAAATCCTGCCAATTTTAGTGTTGTACCTAAAATTCTTTTCATGTATCGAACACCCAACTCTTTGCATATTCCGCATAGGAGAAGCACTATAATCGAAAAAAGTGTGAACTGCACAATATCAAGCTGTAAAATGTTGGATATTATAATTAAGAATAATATTTCTCCGATGTATAAAGCGGTATCTTTTTTCTCGATATTCAAATTCCTGATTTTAGATAGATGTTTCATAATCATAGCCAATTATTTTGTTTGGATGAATATCTCACAAAGCAATCTGAACTTTAAGTTTCTCAGCTTTCTCCTGAATTGTCTTGCGTAGTTTATTTTTCTTTTCTTCTGCATCCTGCTCGCACTTTGCAAGTTCATCTGCAAGATTTTGCTTCACATGCTCGATATGCCTGTCCAGCACAGCAATTTCCGCATCAAGTTCCGCATCACGCTTCTTCCTAAACAGCGTAAATGCTTCCTTCTGTTTTAATAATTCGCCAATTTTCTTTTGCGCTTGAGCAATTTCATTTTGCGCTCGTTTCTCAAGTTCTTTTCTTTTAACAGTATTTTCTGAATCTATTTTAAGGCATTCGGTGTTGTAGCGTTCAACTAAAGGTTGGACAATCTCTTTCTTAAGGCTGTTAATGTACGTTTTTTCTTCTTCCAACTTTTTTCTTTTTAGACCTTGAGCATATCCAAGGTAATTGTTGACTCTATAACACACATCAAAAATCAATTTCTTGTGTTCTTTTATATCTTCCTCTTTGATGATACTATCCAGATTAAATCCAGTGCTTTTTATAATCACTTCCTCTTCCTCAGGTAATTTTTCCCACCATCTACGTAATTTAAGCAATGTGTTTTTTCCGTTTCTAATCACTTGTGTTACTATGGGATTATTGATACTCCAAATTTCATCAGCATCGTCAAACACTTGAGCAAGCTCTTCATCAGAAAGACTTGCCGCAACTTGCTCTATCATTGGAACAAAAGCAACCATTTGAGAAAACGCATAAACAGCATGCCAGTAAGCCTCGTTAAACTCAACACTGTTTGCCTTTCCTTGTCCCATAGCACTTTCTTTTAATATTGCTTCAACTCTTCCAAATTGTTCCCTAATATTCTCATCAGCGTTTACACCATAGAATCTAAAAGTATCGATAAACTTGTTCAATTTATCTAAGTATGCCAACTTGCCAAGTAAAAAAGGTACTTTATTCACTTGCCCTTTCATATTCGATGCAGTATGAATATAGCATTTTACAGAGCAGGTCAATTCGTACCACGGGTGTTCATGTAGTAAAAGCCATTCATTAGCTTCCACAAAATCCCAACATTTATAGTCTTCTGCAATCTCTGCATCTTTATCATTACTTTGATTATTACATTCTATTGTCTTTTGTATCTTCAGCGATAGTTCATGTTCCCTCTTGCGTTGTATCCGAACATATTCTTCATAGCTGGTGGGGTTACTTTCTTCACTCATTGACCTTGGACATTGTATGAATGGCTTTTTATCGCTATCTTCCCTCGGAATATAATCAGCAATATTCCAAAACTTCACTCGAAGTTTTCGTGCTTCTTCATCTGCTTGCTTTGTCAATTCCGAATTGCTCATAATGACCGCAACATCACAGTCATAATAGGAGGCACCCGTGTAGGCTTCCTGCACCGCCTTATTGGGAATCTGCCCTTGATAGAGTTTGCACTGAATGCCAAACCGAATACCATTTTGTTCCGCAATAATATCAACACCATGGTCGCCGGAACCAGAAGTCACCTCTGCCTTGGTAAAACCTTTTTTCAGCAGACAGTCTGCACAGTAACGCTCAAAGTCCCAACCGCTCATCGAAGAAAAATCCATGATTGACCTCCCGAATCGTTGACATATTTTAAGTTGAGTATAGCACAATTATCCCTAGTGCGCTATACTTCCACCGTATTCTCTTGGGTTTCCAAAGGGGCCGCAGCATCCCTTTAGCACACGACTTTGCTTGCAAAGTCTAGTGTGTTACACCTTGGTTCCGGCTGACGCGGAAAAGGGGCTGCGAGCAAATGCGGCAAGCACCTGTTCTGCGGCAGAAAGATGTGCAGATGGGCGTTGCTATTGACAGTCTCCGCCCACCCAGCGCAGGCTTGCAGAGGAACCAATGGTGTACGTTCTCCTTCCTGCCGCAGCAGTGGTGTTGTACAATAAAAGTTGACACAGGGAACTCAAAGAGCCAATATATAGAAAAGGAGAAACAGGAGGCAAGAAGAGATGGCTCGGAATCACGAGTTGATCGTCTGGAGGAACTTGAACCATACGATGCGGGCAATATGACGCTTTCACTGGGAGGCGACCTTGGTTCATATTTTATACAGCCGGATTGGAAGTACATGGAGAACTATATGCAATCCATTATTAAAAATGCCGAACTTGATTTGAGGGCAATCCAGACGATATTCTGAGATATGGTGGAGCGGCTGCTTGCGGCTGACTGGTGTCTGCGAAATTATAGCATCAAGTGTTTATTTTCAAATTGTTCAAAAACCTCACAAAGAAACTCCATTTTTATCCGGTACAATGTAGACGTACTTAAGAAAACACTGTCCCCCGCGAATGCGAGGCAATAGCCAGTGCGGCGGGCAGACTACCAACCATCTCCTGACAGCCGCAAATGTTTGGGAGTTCTCATATACAGGCAGCGCCGCTTTCTCCTCCTTTCCACGGCGCTGCCTGTTTTAGATTCTGCGCAGCAAAAAGCTCTCCGTTTCAACCGAAGCGGAGAGCTTTTTGCATGTTCGGGATCTGGTGTTCAGCGCAGGTCCCGCAGACGGGCGGCGGGGAGGGCGGAACTCAAAAACGCCCACACAGCGTCCTGACTGTCGTTCACGAGGTAGGCTTGGGTCTGCTGGACATAGAGGTAAACGGCATCGGGGGTGCGGTAGGCGATGTGGAGGTCCTGCCACGGGTACTGGTGGCTGGGCTCCGGGCGGTCCTGCTCGCCCGCCATCCAGACGGCAAGGCCGGCGTCATCGAACCGGAGGCGGTAGAACGGGCGGGGGAGGCCCAGCTTTTTGATGGTGGTGCGCAGGTCGCGGAAGAAGGTGTAGAAGTACACGGCCGGGAGCCCCAGCGCCACTACGGCCAGCACCACAGTCAGCAGGGCGGCACCTTCCCGCACGCCCACCTGCGACAGGCAGATACAGGAAAACACCAGCAGGATGGCCGTAAAGGCCAGCGGGCGCCGCCAGCGCTTCTGGTGGCGGAACAAGTCGAAGGAGCGGAACTTGTGGAACGATGCGGCGTCCATGGTGATGGAAACGTTGATGGGCTGCGACATGGATAACATCTCCTTTTTTAGGCATAGTACCATATTTTTTTTCGCGAGGCAAGCGCAATCTTGCGCAAATGGCAGAAAACGTGGTAGAATAAGACGATTCATGGTTTGAAAATTTTGCCGGGAGGGGAAGAAAGTGCATCGACAAAGTACGCTCAAGCAGCGGATGATCCTGTGTCTGGCAGCTTTTTTTGTGGCCTTGGCGGCCCAGATCGTGCTGAGCTTTTACCAGTCCGGCACGGTGCTGCGGGAGCTGGACGACCAGATGGGCAACTTCAATGCCATCAGCCGCTTTCAGAACGGCGTGGAGCGCAGCCTGACGGCGCTGGACGAATACCGCTGGGAGTACGGCGACACGGATGCCTTCTTGACAGAGCTGGACAGCGCTTTCTCTACGATGAACGCATGGCTGTGGCGGATCGACGGCAGCCTTGACACCGTGAGCGAGGAGCAGTATCTGCTCTACAGCGCCGTCTGCACCACCTATAAAAGCTACGCAGCCCTCATCGACGAGGTGAAGGCGGATGTTGCCGCCGGGGCCGACGCCCAAGCGGCCCAGCTCTATTATAGTAAAGTCTCGCCCTGCGGCGGATATCTGCGGCAGTATGCCCAGCAGCTATTGAACACCGCCATCTCGGACGCGCAGGGCACCTACATGACCGTCTCGGAACTGAGCAGCCGGGTCAAGTGGGCCCAGACCGTCGTGGTGGGGCTCTGCCTTGCGCTGGGCCTTGTGATGGCGTGGTCGCTGATGCGGCTGCTGACGCCGGTGCAGGAGATGATCGGGGCCTCACAGGCCGTCGTCCGGGGCGAGCTGGACACGCCGGACATCCCGGTGCCCCGGCAGGACGAGATGGGCCGGTTGATCGATGCGTTCAACCGGATGAAGCACTCGATGGCCCAGCAGGTGAACACCCTGCGGGAGAAAAACGAGATGGAACAGGCGCTGCACCAGCAGAAGACACAGGCGCTGGAACTGCAGAACCGGATGGAGCGGAGCCGTTTGCAGCAGCTGCGCAGCCAGATCGACCCGCATTTCCTGTTCAACACCCTGAACGTCATCCTGCAGACGGCAGGGCAGGAGACGGCCTACCGCACCCAAGCGCTCATCACGGCGCTGAGCCATCTATTGCGGTACAGCCTGATGAGCAACGACGAGCAGGTGCCCCTCTCCCGCGAGGTGCGGATCGTGGACGAGTATTATTCCATCTACCACGTCCGCTTCGGCGAGCGGGTGCAGATGGAGTGGCGCATCTCGGACTCCATCGACCTGACCGAGACGCTGGTGCCCTCGTTTATTTTGCAGCCCATCGTGGAAAACGCCTTCAAGCATGGCATTGCCCCCAAGGAAGAGGGCGGCCGGGTCCGCATCCGGGTCAACCCGCTGCGGGACAAGGGGCTGCTGTATATCAGCGTCTGCGACAACGGCGTGGGCATTGCGCCCGAACAACTGCACGAATTGCAGACGGCGCTGGAATCCCCCGACGAGCGGTGGGAGCATATTGGTGTGTACAACGTAGCGGCGCGGCTGCGGCTGCTGGATCCGCGCTGTGCGTTGAAAGTTCGTTCCCATCCGGGGCGGGGCACGGCGGTGAGCCTGTACCTGCCCCTTGTGGAACCCATAGAAGAGGAGGACTTGGATGATGATTCGCTTGTTGATCGCGGATGACGAGCGGCTGGAGCGCGAAGCTCTGGCGGAGATGGTGACGCGGCGGTTCGTGGAGCACGAGATCGTGCTGGAAGAAGCCGAGAATGGCCGCAAGGCAGCAGATACGGCGATCCTGTGGGGGGCGGACCTCATCCTGATGGACATCGAGATGCCGGGCATGAACGGCCTTGATGCGGCCCGCGCTGTGCTGGCGCAGCGGCCCGGCTGCAGGGTCATCTTCGTAACGGCCTACAGCCTGTTCCAGTACGCCCACGAGGCGGTGCATCTGGGGGCGTGCGACTATCTGCTCAAACCGGTAGACCCGGACGAGCTGGAAGCGTCCATCCGCCGGGCCATCCGGCAGATCGAGACCGAACGCAAGCTGGAAGCGCTGGCCCCCATCCAGCAGGAGCAGGAGCCTGAAACGCCCGCCGCGCCGCACGAGGAAGGCGGGGACGAGAGCAGCCAGAACGCCCTTGTCATGGCGCATGTGCGGCGGTATCTCGAAGACAACTATATGTTCGACATCTCGCTGGACAGCGTGGGCGAGATCCTGCACATCAGCCCGGCCTACCTCTCGGCCCAGTTCAAGAAATACCAGAAGATGAACTTCCTCGACTGCCTGACCGAACTGCGGATCAACGCGGCCAAGGAGCTGCTGAACGACCCCTTCCGCTCCTCGGCGGAGGTGGCCTCCATGGTGGGCTACGAGGACGCCAGCTATTTTGCCCGCGCCTTCAAAAAGCGGACAGGCGTCACCCCCACCCAGTACCGCCGCCAAGCCGCCAAGGCTGCGAAGGGCGAAAAACAGGAGGCGTTGCTGTGAACCGGAAGCTGACCCGGCGGCAGGTGCTGACCGCCGCGGCCGCCGGGGCGGCGCTGACGCTCTGCGGCTGCAGACAGCAGGAGCCGGAAGAGGCCAAGCCGGAGCTGATCCTGCGCTACGCCGAGAACCAGCCGGAGGACTACCCCACCACACAGGCGGCGCTGGCCTTTGCGGGGCTGATGGCCGACCAGACGGACGGCCGGGTGAAGGTGGCCGTGTACAGCGGCGGAGAGCTGGGGGCCGAGCAGAGCGTCATCCAGCAGATGCAGTTCGGCGGCATCGACTTTGCCCGCGTCTCCCTGAGCCAGCTGGCCGAATACATCCCGGCGCTGAGCGTATTGCAGCTGCCCTACCTTTACGAAGACGCCAGCCAGATGTGGCGGGTGCTGGACGGCAGCATCGGCGACGATTTTCTGGCCATGCTGGACCAGATGGATCTTGTGGGCCTATCGTGGTTCGATGCGGGCGTCCGCAGCTTCTACACCCGCGAAAAGGTCACGGATCTGGAACAATTGCAGGGGCTGACCCTCCGGGTGCAGGAGTCGGACATGATGAGCGAGATGATCACCGACCTTGGCGCAGAGCCGGTGCAGGTGGTGTACAGTCAGGTCTATGCGGCCCTCCGCAACGGTCAGATCGACGGGGCCGAGAACAACTGGCCCAGCTACGACGCCATGGGCCATTACGAGGTCGCGCCCTACTTTTTGCAGGACGAGCACACCCGCGTGCCGGAGATCCAACTGGCCAGCACGGCCGCCATCGAAAAGCTGGAAGCCCTTGACCCCTCTTACCCGGAGGTGCTGCGCACCTGCGCGCGGGAGTCCGCCCGCACCGAGCGGCGGCTCTGGGCCGAGCGGGAGGCCCGCAGCGAAAAGGAACTGCGGGAGTGGGGCGTGGAAGTGACCACCCTGCCCGACGCCGAAAAGCAGAAATTCCGCGCCGCCGTCCAGCCTCTCTATGACCGGTTCGCCGATCAGGCGGAACTGCTGGAAAGAATCAAGGAAAGTTGAGAGAAAAGCTCCTTCCTATAATCTCTCCGGAGAAAAAGCTTGGAAAATCGAAATGAATTTTATGTTGCATCCTACTTCTTGTCGAGAACGTCAAATTAAACTATAAAAACTTGTGCATATCATCCAAAAGTAATTTTCACATTCTTTCGAAAATCAGGACATTTTTTGAAATCCCTTGTCCCGGCTTAAAAAATTTGCTAAAGTGTGAACAGTGAATGAACGACGGCGCGGGCCCTGTGCAGGACGTGCCGTCCGGAGAAAATTTTAGGAGGACTTACTTATGAAAAAGATCACTCGTCGCAGCTTCCTCGCAGCAGCCGGTGTTTCCGCCGCTGCTCTGGCTCTGACCGCTTGCGGTGGCTCTTCCAACAGCACCACCAGCACCGCTGCTTCTTCCGCTGCAGCTTCTTCTACCGCCGCCGGTGATGCAGCCGCTGCTGCTTCCGATCCGAAGGTGACTCTGGTCTACGCCGAGGTCAACCCCTTGGACACCATCGTTGGCCAGACCGCTACCCACTTCAAGGAGAAGGTCGAGGAGCTGACCGGCGGTTCCGTCGTCATCGACGTGCAGGCTTCCGGTGTTCTGGGTTCTGAGAACGACGTTCTGGACGCCATTCTGGGCGGCTCCACTTCCATCGATATGAGCCGTATTTCCGCTTTCGCACTGACCAGCTACGGCTGCAACAAGTCCAAGCTGCTGAGCATCCCCTTCACCTTTGAGAACCGCGCACACTTCTGGAACTTCGCAAACAGCGACCTCGCTCCGGAGTTCCTGAACGAGCCGCAGGAGCTGGGTCTGCCCGTTCGCGGCATCTTCTACGGCGAGGAGGGCTTCCGCCACTTCTTCACCGTCAACCCCGTTTCCGGCATTGAGGACTTCAAGGGCCTGAAGCTGCGTGTGTCCAACGACCCCGTCATGAACGGCATGGTCGAGGGTCTGGGCGCGAACCCCACCGTCGTTTCCTTCGGTGAGCTGTACAGCGCACTGCAGACCGGCGTTGTGGATGGCGCTGAGCAGCCCATCGCAAACTACAAGTCCAACGCATTCCCCGAAGTTGCAAACAACCTGATCCTCGACGGTCACACGCTGGGCGCCATTCAGGCTGTTATCACCGATAACGCTTGGGGCAAGCTGACCGAGAACCAGCAGGCTGCCATCATGGAGGCTGGTGCGGATACGCAGGCCTTCAACGCAGATCTGTCTGAGAGCGCTGAGAACAAGGTCCTCGACGAGCTGAAGTCTTCCGGCTGCAACGTCGTCGATGTCCCCGATAAGACTCCTTGGCAGGAAGCTTGCCAGAAGGTCATCAGCGAGAACACTTCGGATCAGGCAGAGCTGTATCAGCAGCTGCTGGACATGAAGGGCTGAGCCTGAGCGTCCGCTCCTAAAGTTGTAAGACGCCCGGCGGGTGGTGACGGGATCTTCCCCGCCGCACCCGCCGGGCTTTTTGTAAGGAGGAATGAACATGCCGAAAATCTTTGACACACTGGATAAGATCAAGCCGGCCTATGACATTACCTACAAAGTGGTGCTTTTCATCTGCAAGATCCTGCTGATCGCGGATATCGCCATCACCACGATGTCGGTCATCGGCCGCTACGTTCCCTTTATCCCGGACCCCGCATGGTCGGAAGAGGTCGTGCTGACCTGCATGAGCTACATGGCCGTTCTGAGCGCTGCGCTGGCCATCCGCCGCGGTGCCCACATCCGCATGACCGCATTTGATGTCTACCTGCCCAAGACTGTGCTGAAGTGCCTTGAGATCCTGTCCGATGTGGCCGTCTTTGCACTGGGCGTCATCATGATGGTGGTGGGCTGGAACTACGCCACCACGCTGGGCGGCCGCGGTTTCTACGTCTCGATGCCTTGGCTGAGCCGCTTCTGGATGTACTTCCCGGTGCCTCTGGCCGGTGTTGCCATGATCATCTTTGAGATCGAGGCCGTCTACAACCACATCAAGAGCTTTTTTGTAAAGGAGGAGAACTGATATGACAGTACAGACACTGGCAATTGTTGTCCTTCTGGTCAGCTTCTTCGTAATGATCTTCCTGCGCTTCCCCATCGCGTATGCGGTCGGCCTGTCCAGCGTGTTCTGCATGTTGGTGCAGGGTCAGGCGCTGACCGATGTCTGCCGCCTGATGGTCAAGGGCATCTCGTCCTTCAGCCTGATGGCTGTGCCGTTCTTCATCACCATGGGCGTGCTCATGGGCTCCGGCGGTATTTCCGAAAAGCTGATCGCGCTGGCTGACGCCTGCGTCGGCTGGATGCGCGGCGGCATGGCCATGGTCAACATCGTGGCTTCCTACTTCTTCGGCGGCATTTCCGGTTCTGCTTCGGCCGATACCGCTTCCATCGGTTCCATCATGATCCCCATGATGGTCAATCAGGGTTACGACGCCGACTTCTCCACTGCTGTTACCATCACCTCCTCCTGCGAGGGTCTGCTGGTTCCGCCGAGTCATAACATGGTCATCTACGCAACCACCGCCGGTGGTATCTCCGTCGGCAGCCTGTTCCTCGCGGGCTACCTGCCCGGCGCTCTGCTGGCCATTGTCCTGATGGTCGGCTCCTACATCATCTCCGTCAAGGAGAATTACCCCAAGGGCTCTCCGTTCAGCATCAAGGGCTTTATCAAGCAGATGGGCACCTCCGTCTGGGCACTGGCCGCTGTCATCATCGTTGTGGTCGGCGTCGTCGGCGGCGCGTTCACTGCCACCGAGTCCGCTGCAATCGCAGTTATCTACTCGCTGTTCGTTTCCGTCTTCGTCTACAAGGGCCTTGACTGGAAGGGCGTCTGGCACGCTCTGGACGAGTGCGTGAACACCCTGTCCATCGTCCTGATCCTGATCGCCACCTCTGCGGTGTTCGGCAACTGCCTGACCATGCTGCACGTGCCCGATCTGGCCGCAAACGCCATCACCAGCGTGACCGATAACCCCTACATCATCGCTCTGCTGATCGACCTGATCATTCTGATTCTGGGCTGCATCATGGATATGGCCCCCATCATCCTGATCGCAACCCCGATCCTGCTGCCCATCGCAACGTCCATCGGCATCGATCCCATCCAGTTCGGTATCATCGTGGTCCTGAACTGTGGCATCGGTCTGCTGACTCCCCCTGTCGGCGCGGTCCTGTTCATCGGCTCTGCCGTGGCGAAGCGCCCGATGGAGAAGGTCGTCAAGGCCACCCTGCCGTTCTACCTGTGCATGTTCATCGCCCTGCTGCTGCTGACGTTCATCCCCGATATCAGCCTTGCCATCCCCAAGCTGCTCGGCGGCTACGTCAGCCCCATCGCAAACCCGCTGGGCCCGGTGTTCATCCACTAAACAAGTCATTCTCTCCTTCTTCTCCACAATTGTATAGAATGCGGAACAAGACCCCCGGCGTAAGCCGGGGGTCTTGTTCTTTGTGGGCGGTTATGGTATGCTGGCAGAAAGGAAAGCGGGGAATAAAATGAAACGAAAATGGGACTGGGGCAGCGCCGCGATGAGCGCAATGATGCTTTTGATGGGCATGGCGCTGGGGTTTACCGTGATTGCAGATTTGAATGAAAGGGGAGAACAGAGCTTGGGAGCGCATCTGTTCTCGGTGATGTGGCTGGCCATGGCGGCGGCTTTGGCGCTCTTCGGCCAGCTCATTCTGCACGAGGGCGGACATCTGGTCTGCGGACTGGCGACAGGCTATCGCTTCGTGTCGTTCCGCATCGGCAGCTGGATGCTCCAGCGCGAGCATGGGAAACTCCGCGTCCGGAAATTTACCCTTGCAGGTACCGGCGGGCAGTGTCTGCTGGCGCCGCCGCCCTTAACAGATGGGAAAATGCCATGCGTTTTGTACAATCTGGGCGGCCCGCTGGCGAATCTGATTACCGCATTGCTTTGTGTGCTGGGGATGCCCTTTCACTGGGCAAGGACCCGGCGGCGCTCCGTTCGCTGTGGGTGCAGTTGAGCGTCAATGTCCAACAGGCCGAGAGTGTCCGGCTGAAGGAGATGCCGGAGACATGGTTTGCCCTGCCGACGGACGCTGAGATGCAGAACAGCATGACAGCAGTGCTGGCCGTTCTGCGAGAGAACCGCCTGATGGACGCCCACCGCTTCGATGAAGCTGCCGCCCTCATCGACCGGCTGAACACGGGTGCCTATGCGGTGATGCCGCTGTACAATCACATGCTTTTGTGCGACCGGCTGTACTGTGCGCTTTTGCGAGGCGAGGATGCGTACAAGTGGCTGGCCGAATGGGAGACGAAGCCGATGCGGCAGTTCCGCAAGCAGATGGCGGATTATCTCACCGTTCTGCGGACGGAGTACGCTGCGGCCCTCCACGCGGGGGACATGCAGACAGCGGAGGCCTTCCGCGTTCACTTCGAAGTGAGGGCTTCCAGCTACCCCTACCCGGCGGAAGTGCAGTCCGAGCGGGAATTGATCGAACGATTTGCACAGTAATAAAAGAGACTGTTGCGGACTCCTTTCATCACGGCTTCGCCGTGCCGGAGGTAGGTTTGCAACAGTCTTTTCTATAGAAATAGCTTTTTCAGCGTCGTTTCCCGCAGACCCGCCAACTTATCGGGCCATGTGTTCAGGCGGGCAAGATCGCGGAGGAACTGGGCCTCGGTGAGGTCGGAAGTTGCCGCTTGCAGCAGTACATTCCGTGTAAAAAGAAAAACATTGTCCGAACTGGAATAAAAAATCAGTTCGACATGACCGGAGAAGAGGGAAAACAGCGCCGTGCGCAGCTCGTGGGAACCGAACAGAGGAACGAGGTCGGAATCTTTCAACAACAGCACGTCTGCTTGTGGAAAAAATTGCAGGGCCGTTTCCCGCAGGGCGGCGGCGTCCGGCCAGCAGGGAGCGGCTTCTGCCATCCGGGGCGCATAGCAGACGAAGGCTCCGGCGTCCCGCGCGGCGGCAATGGCCTTGAGGTGGGTCAACCGGGCGGGGGAGTCCAGCAGACAGCCGGAGGAAAAGCAGAGGGCGAACGCGCCCCGCAAGGCGGCGGCATCCAACTGTTCCGGCGCATACAGCAGCTCGGCGGAAGGGGCGCGGTAGGGGAGAAGCTTCCCCGCGCCGGAGAAGACCACCGGCGTACGGGCTGCGTCCGTGAAGCAGAGGTGGGTGCAGTCGATGCCGTCGGCGGCAAGATGACGATTTTTGTCGACGGCGCGATCCGCAGCGGCATGGACATGTTCAAGGCGCTCGCGCTCGGTGCGGACGCGGTGCTCATCGGCCGTCCGTTCGTCACCACCGTCTATGGCGGCGGGGAGGAGGGCGTGCAGCTCTACGTCCAGAAGCTCAAAGCCGAGCTTGCCGACACGATGCGCATGTGCGGCGCGCACTCGCTCGCGGAGATCAAGCGCTCCATGCTGTTCGGCTTCTGACGAGTATATATTATATAGTATAGCACTGCAAGAAAAGGCTGACAAGGGAAAATCAGAAGAAGGGGACGGCGAAATTGAGCCGTTCCTTTCTTGCTTTCTTTTGCTGTATATAATATTATTGAAAGCAGGAACAAAATTGCCGCGCCGGACGTCTGAGAAAATATAGAGCCCCTTCTAAACCGTTTGATTTGGAGGAAAGTGCAATGAAAAAGACGACGAGCAATATCCTGTTTATCGCGCTGATGGCACTGTTGTTGTTCTCTCTGAGTGGCTGCGCGCAGGAAAAAGAGGAGAATACCAAAGAAAACGACCCGCAGGCGCGGGAGGCAGTCCTGCAATGCTGCGAGTTGATCTTTGGCAGCGCAGAGGAAACGGGAAATTATCACATCCGCGTGACGGACGAGCGGGACGGCGGGCGCGTGGATGAATACGACTGCCCACGCGGTGCAGACGAGCAGGGCTATGGCAATTCGCCTGTATATGCGTTGAGTGAACCGTCGATGTACGGCGACGAGCCGTGGTATGCGGCGGCGGAGCAGGACTGGGACGATTGCCGCAACGGGGTCGTTGCGGAGATTTCTTATGGGAAAGATGCGATCGCGTTCATTCCGCCTTGGGGAGCGATAAAAACAGATGCGGAGTACGAGCATCCGGGCGGCAACGTGCTGCGGCTGACGCAAAACGGCGAGACGACCTATTATAAAAGCAATACGGCGCACGCGGCGCAGCTCCTCTTCGGATATGCACAGGACGCGGTGATGGAAAAGCTGTACGACCTGCACGTTCCCGGCACAGAGACGGACTACGAGAATATCGCAAACGAGTTCTGTGCGCAGTTCGCCGCCGGCCTGAACGCCGCGCCGCGCTGGTTCAGCGGGAAACCGGATGACGCGGCGGCAGCGGTGAAGGAGCGCGTGTTCGACGCGTATTACGGAACGGACTACCCGAATTTCTGCTTCGGCTTTGGCGTGATGATGCGCTTTGATGACCCGGAGTCCTCACAGCGCTATCAATGGGAGGCCGGCAGCGGCATGATCGAGCCGACGGGCGAAGGCGAGTACGGCGATTATTTCAGCTGGGGTATGGCTGCGGACGCATGCCGGGATGAAGCGGGAAACTGGTACGTTGCCGGTACATGGACGGGCGGCGGTGGAATCTGGCTGCCGTACATCGGCCGCAGTTGGGACTCCGCGCAGAACGATGCAACGGCGGCACAGCTTGTGGAGTGCTGGTTTTTGTCGGCGGGCGAGT
>OGOW01001911.1_pt1 | contig 17676 bp, 9 predicted proteins | sample 1552781 | NCBI WGS metagenome assembly OGOW01 (sample SAMEA2580145, study PRJEB22360) | human gut metagenome | biome: human gut; feature: human-associated habitat; material: faeces | place: Denmark | collected 2008/2010
GCTTTGCTTCTTTTAGCAGGGTGCAGTAATGACGTGAAAGAATCCGATATCAAATTTTCGGGAGAGGCAGGTGCTAAAGTCTCATTTAGTGCAGTAATCAATGATCAGGAGGCAAGTAATCTTGTAACCAGAGCCACGGAAACGAGTTGGGAGTCTGGAGATCGAGTAGGCATCACCTGTGGAAAAGACCAGATGAATGTTGAGTATCAATATTCCCCAGACAATACAGGGTTATTTAATGCAGTGAATGGAAAAATTGAAGATATTTGGGTGCTTGGTACCCAAACTTATGATGTATTGGCATATTACCCCTTTACTGGAACATCTGGTACAGAACCGGTAGCGGTAGAGGTTAACACCGGTACTGAAGTACAAACGAATAAAGAAACACGTAAGCAAATCGACTTTCTTTATGCAACAGGAGTTGCAACCAGCCAACAACCCAATGTACAACTGTCATTTCGGCATGTAATGAGTCGTATTAAACTAACCTTTACTCCAGGTGAAGGGGTGACTCTATCTGATATAACATGTTATCTTATTGGCTTAAAACAAGAAGGAACATTTAATCCTGTCACAGGTATAGCAGCAGTAAGTACTGCTGAAACGGTCAAGCCTGAAGATATAATCTGGGATGGCGATCGGAAAGTGGGTGCAGATGGGAACTACACAATAGAAGCTATTTTATTACCACAAGTTGTTAGCGAAAAGGTCTGGATTCAGGCAGGAATGGGTGGAAACTATTACGAGGCAACTTTTACTAATTTAACAGAGTTGAAACCCGGTTATTCTTACAACTATACAGTCGAAGTTAATAAGTATGAAGATAATGAATACACACTGAAAATCACTCAAGCAACAGAAATTGTTGGCTGGACCACAGGTGATGAGGGCAAATATTCACCTGATGCGGGACTTGCAGGAACTGACTCTTCAGTCACCAACCCCAGTTGGAATCTGGATGAAGAAGAGATTGACTAATTTCTATATGGACAGTCATTATTACACATCTTTAGAGTAATAAAATAAAGAATCTTTAATGAATAAACAATATCTGATTTATGAAATATTATAATTATATATCTATACTGCTCTTTGTTAGTTTTTCCGCACTAACATCTTGTACTCAAGATGATAACATGGGCAATGAGGCAAGCTCTACACAGAACTTCCAGATTTCGGTAAGTGATACTGGCTTTGAGAGCGATAATACTACACGCGCCACTGAAAATAACTATTCTACTATATTCGTGAATGGAGATGCCATAGGAATCTTTGCAGTGCGCAATGGAGCGATTGTAAGCAATATAAATAATGTAAAATGCACGATGCAGGATGGTGCATGGGAAATGGAAACCAATATAGAATACAAGGAAAGTGAATTTAAGAAAATGAGTTTCTATGCTTATTATCCATATAATGGCACATTCAATTCAGACACGGATTTTGATGCATCTAAAACGTTAACTGATGGTGACCCATTCGAAGGATACGTGGCAAATTGGAAAGTAGACGCTGAACAAGATGAAGCCAATTATACCAAATATGACCTGATGACAAGTGTCGGAAAAGCTTCCGGACAACGCTTGAAAGGAGAAGTATCTTTCGTCATGCAACACCGGATGGCACTTGCTGTCCTTCAAATGCCAGACGTAGTATATGATTTTACAAATACAGATGTAACTATTGATGATTACATTTTACCCACTCAAGCAGGCTCATTTAAACTAAATAATAAAATAGCCAAACCTTATGAGCAAGAAATTAACTCTAAAACCTATTATCGTTTTCTTGTAAATCCGAATAAAGAATTCACTATTGCAGGATCTTATATCACAAGTAAAGAAGAAAAGACCTATGACCATACAGCTACATTAACAAGCGGACAGGCAAAACTGTATAAGGTCAAAAATCCGGATACGATAAAGCAACAGCTTTCCGTAGGTGATTATTTATGTGCAGATGGTTCTATTATAAGCAAAGATGCTGCCGTACCCGAAAATGCGATTGGCGTGATATTCTATGTAGGCAATCCGCAACCGTCGGTAACACATGCCGATAAATACGTAGAGGCCAAAGATCCATTACGCCGTGATTACCCCGAATGCAAACATGGTTTAGTATTAGCTCTAAAGAATGCACTATTAGGCACTGCAGAAAAAGGAAGATTCAACACTAGTAATAAACACTATTACGGCACTTGGTTCAGGACTGATGAAAAATATATGAATAGTTACGTAGATACGGAAAGAGGAAAAAATGTTGCTCCTATTGCAGGATTTCAAGGTTACAATAATACAGTTCTCATGGAAGTTGGTGCAACTATGGGCGATGATTATAAGGCAGGTGCCGGTAATGCATTAACAGCCTTGGAAAATTATCGGACAGAAAACGCAACTCCTACAACCTCAACAGGTTGGTATTTCCCTTCAGATTTTGATCTTATAACTGTCAAACAAGTAGTGGCTACTGTAAATTCCAGCATCGAGAAAGCCAATGGAACAGTATTAGTTATTAATGACGGTGCTACCGAGGGAGGAAGTTTTTATTGGTCAAATACTGAACGTAATAATGAATGGTTGTGGGCTAATACAATGGGAAGTGGTAGTGATGCTTCTGGTCCTGCAGAAAGTGGTTCTCTTACAGCAAAACGCTACGCATCAAATAATGATGGTTTTTTCCGTATGATGCTTGCCTTTTAAAGTATTCTAATTAATACCTATTAAAGGTAATATTGATTGCTATTATTATATCAGTTATGTAAAAAATATGAATAAGAAAAACTACATAAAAAAGACAACTTTACCTGTCGTACTGTTTTTCTCCTTCGCTTTGGTACCAGTATTCGGTAGTCAAGGACAGGCTTATGCTGCGGTAGACATTGTCCAGCAGCAGAGCATGATAAAGGGAACGGTAGTAGACGAGAAAGGTGAACCGGTTATCGGTGCGAATGTGATTGCTGCAGGGTCTCCCAACGGTACAATCACCGATATAGACGGTAATTTCAGACTGAGTGTAAAGCCGGGTGCAAAACTGAAAATCTCTTATATCGGCTATACCGATCAGGTTGTGGTAGCCAAAGACAAAATGAGGATTGTACTGGCAGAAGACGCTACCGCGCTAGAAGAAGTAGAAATTGTGGCGTATGGTGTACAGAAGAAAGTCAGTGTAACGGGAGCTATTGCCAGTGTGAAAGCCGAAGATGTAATGCGTACTCCGGTGGGAAGTATTTCTAATGTTTTGGGAGGGCAGATGAGTGGTTTGACCACCGTACAGTACTCTGGTGAGCCAGGTGCGGATGCCGCGGACATCTTAGTGCGTGGTAAAGCCACTTGGACGAATTCTTCGCCGTTGATCCAAATTGATGGTATAGTACGTGAAGCATCGGATATGGCACAACTCGACCCGAATGAAATAGAAAGTATCAGTATTTTGAAAGATGCTTCGGCTACGGCTGTTTTTGGTATCCGTGGTGCCAACGGTGTAGTATTGATTACCACTAAGCGCGGTAAGGAAGGAAAGGCGAAAATCTCTTTCACTACTTCTGCATCCATATTGATGCCGACCAAGATGGTAGAGCAGGCAAACTCTTATGAGTATGCAACTTTCTACAACCAGATGCTTGCCAATGATGGGACTGCTCCTAAATTTAGTGATGAAGTCATTCAGAAATTTAAAGATCATTCCGACCCCATACGTTTCCCGGATGTTGATTGGGTGGATTATGTGATGAAAGATGCAGCGATTCAGACTCAGCACAACTTGAATATTTCGGGTGGTACTGACCGTGTACGCTATTTTATTTCCGTTGGTGCTTATACACAAGGCGGTTTGTTCAAGGAATACGACTTGCCCTACAACTTGAGCTATCAATACCGTCGGTTCAACTACCGTACCAATTTGGATATAGATGTGACAAAGACAACCAAACTGTCAATCAACCTCAGTGGTAATCTCGACAACTCTGATAAACCGAACAACAGTGGGGGGACTTCTTCCATCGTGAGAAATATTTATTATACAACTCCTTTCCATAGTCCGGGTATTGTAGACGGAAAAATGGTGTATGCTACTGCCGATGAACAAGCCGACGGTTTGCGTCTTCCTTTTACCGGAACCAATGATGCAATGACATATCGTAATGGTAAATCAACTCATGCCAGCAATAATAAATTGAGTATGGATTTAGCATTGGAACAAAAATTGGATTTTATAACCAAAGGATTGAACTTTAGACTGAAAGGTGCCTACAACAGTGCTTTCTCTGTAACTAAAACTGGTGAATGTGGCATTGCTTCTTATACACCGATTCTTAAAAGTGATGGTACAATAGGCTATAAGAAAAGTGGTGAGAATTCTGATGTGAAATATGGCTATAGTACGGGTAAGGCACGTGACTGGTATATGGAAGCTGGTTTCAACTATTCCCGTTCGTTCAACAACCATAACGTAGGCGCATTGCTTCTTTACAACCAGTCAAAAGAATATTATTTTGGTAGTTCCAATTCGATCTATCGGGATATTCCGCGCGGATATGTTGGTTTGGTAGGACGTGTTACTTATGATTGGAAAAATCGTTACCTTGTCGAATTTAATGTCGGTTACAACGGTTCTGAAAACTTTGCTCCCGAGTCCCGTTTCGGTGTATTCCCGGCTGGTTCTTTCGGATGGGTTATGAGTGAGGAAAAGTGGTTCAGTGCCATGAAGCCTTGGGTAAGTTTCTTGAAGTTGCGCGCTAGTTTCGGTTTGGTAGGTAACGACAAAACTGGTAGCAACGATTCTCGTTTCTTGTATGTTCCCGATCCTTATAATACAAATCTGAATTCGGAAGCAAATGTTGGCGGAAATGGTAACTATGGTTATATTTTCGGTGTGGATAACAAAACAATAAGTTTAGGTTCGTCTGAGGCTTCAAAGAATAATCCGAATGTTGGATGGGAAAAGTCTTTCAAGCAAAACTACGGTATTGACATTAACTTCTTAGATGACAAATTGAGTGCAACGGGAGAGTATTACCGTGAACACCGTACCAACATCTTGTTGCAGAACGGACAAGCACCTGGCATTTTGGGATTCGCCATGCCGTGGGCAAACCTTGGTATCGTAGATAGCTGGGGATGGGAACTCTCCTTGAAATGGAATGATAAAATAGGGAATAACTTCCGCTATTGGGCGGGTGTTAATCTTTCATACAACCAGAATGAGATTATCGAAAACATGCCGGCTCCACAACTATACGATTACCAGTACACGAAAGGACACCGTATCGGAGCACGCAAGCAGTATGTATTCTGGCGTTATTATGACGAAATAACTCCCGAACTTTATGAACAAACTTTCCATCGTCCGTACCCCGATCAAGGTATAGCAATGCAGAATGGTGACGCGGTATTTATGGATTTGAATGGCGACCGCCTCATTGATAACAATGACATGAGTTACGATTATGGTTATACAGACGATCCTGAATATATGGTTGGTGTCAATTTGGGATTTGTATATAAGAATTGGGAGGTAAATACTCAATGGACAGGCTCATGGAATGTAACGCGTATGGTTTCGGACGTATTCCGCCGTCCGTTCCGTTCGGCTTCAGAAAACGAGTATGGAGGTTTACTTTCATACCATCTGGATAATACTTGGACAGAAGAGAATCCATCGCAAAGTGCCAAATATCCACGGGCTAGTTTTGTAACTGCAAAAGGAGAGCACAATTATGCTGACGCTACGTTGTATGAGCAAGATTCCAAATATTTGCGTCTGAAGACATTACAAGTGGCATATAACTTCAAATTCCCATTTATGAAGAAATTAGGAATGAATACGATGCAGTTGGCATTCAGCGGATATAACCTATGGACTCTAACTCCTTATCTGTGGGGTGATCCTGAAGCACGGGCCAGTAGCTCGCCGGCATATCCATTGTCAAAGACCTATACATTGAGTTTAAAAGTAGGATTCTAATTGCAGGTATATAAAGTATAATATTATTATGAGACAAATATATAAATGGATTGTTAGCGCATTGGCTGTAGTTTCACTGATAACTACGTCATGTGTAGATGAAATAAAGTTTGGAAATTCTTTTCTGGATAAAGCACCGGGGGGATCGGCCACCATCGATACCGTATTTGGAAGCGCTATCTATACACAGCAATTCTTGACAGGCATTTACAGCCGTCAATATTATGGGCTTCCGTATATGAACAGAAACTATCCTGAAATCCAAAATTCATGCGACTTATATACAGGGAAATTTGAGGCTTTGAGTGACTGTTGGCATTTACATTGGGCAGGTGCAGGGCTTCAATCTCAATATTATGCCGCTACCCATACGGCCTCTTATAGTTATCGTCAAGACAAATTCAGTTATCTCCAAGAATGGGTTTGGGAAGCTGTCCGTTATGGTTATATTCTATTGGAGAATATTGATCGGGTACCCGATTTGAGCGAAACAGAAAAAGCACGAATGATTGCTGAAACAAAATGTCTGATAGCTGCCCGTTATTTTGATATGTTTCGTCATTATGGGGGGCTGCCTATCCTGCGTAGTACTTTCACTGGTACGGAATCCAGTTTTGAAATTCCACGTGCTACGGTGGAGGAAACGGTGAACTATATGATTGGTCTGTTGGATGATGCCATCGATGCAAATATTCTTCCTTGGGCTTATGATGGAAATACGGCAACTACCAGCCAGTCTTATGTAGGCCGCTGGACGAAAGCTAGTGCAATGGCTCTAAAATGTAAAATCTGGCAATTTGCTGCTTCACCTTTATTCAACGACGTGCAGGGATATGCCGGCGGCTCTTCTCAGGCAGAGCAACAACACTTGGTTTGGTATGGTAGTAAGCGTCCGGAACTTTGGCAGAATTGCTTGCAGGCTTGTCAGAAGTTCTTTGAAGAAAATGAAAAGAACGGCAATTATTATCAATTGCGACAAGCCAGTTCCAATACTCCATCGCAATATCGTCAGGCCTATCGTATGGGATATATCTTACAAGGTAGCAGGGAGGTTATTCATTCTGTTCGCGTGAGAGAAAGCGATAACCATAACAATGGTAATTATCAATGGCACGCATGGCAATCCGGTGTGAAACGTTTGAATTACAATCCGACACAGGAATATATTGAAATGTTTCCATGGGCAGACGGTACTCCGTTCGATTGGGATGCGTTGGCGGCAGAGGGAAAAGAAGCGATGAATACCATGTTCGCTAAGGGAGAAATTGATCCTCAGACACACTACCAAAAGACAGAATTGACACGTGACCCCCGTCTGTATGAGACAGCACGTATTAATGGTACTCCGAACACATTGGACTGGACTACAGGAGAAATGGGACAGCAGCCTTTCGAAGCTTGGGTAGGTGGATATCACGCCGGTATGGACCCTAAAAATGAGTCAGAACTGTTTGCCACCGGTTATGCTAATCTGAAATATTGGTTGGGAGATGAATATATACGCCAACCTCTCCAATGGGTATACCTTCGCTATTCTGATCTCATGCTAGTTTATGCGGAAGCATTATTACAAGCTAATAACGACAATACCGGTGCACTAAAATGGATTGACCAAGTGCGTGCTCGTGTGGGAATGAAAGGTTTGGCAGAATGTAATCCTGGCAAAAATCTGACAACCAATCATGATGCTTTATTAGAAGAACTTCTGAGAGAACGCGTTTGCGAACTAGGTATGGAAGACAGCCGTTTCTTCGACCTTATTCGTTACAAACGCGAAGATTTGTTTGAGAAACGTTTACATGGTTTGCGTATATACCGTATGGGATATACAAAAAATGATAAGGGCGAAACGGTATATGGCCGTATTGAAAAACAATGGTATGGTCCTGACCAAAACAGCAAGATGGATCAGCCTACGGACTTCGAATACGAGAAATTTGAATTGAAGAATCCGACTCGCCATTGGTGGGATCATGGATTTGACGCGAAATGGTATCTGTCTCCGTTCCCACAGGTTGAAGTGAATAAAGGTTACGGATTGATTCAAAATCCGGGATGGTAATGAGTGAGGCACATGAATAACATGATATTTGAACATCAATTTATGAAAAAACATAAAATACTGATAATGGTATTCCTTGTATGTTCGGGCATTTCTGCCGGAGCACAGGAAACGAAAGAAGACACCACGGTTGTCAAGGGGTATGCCGCACAATCGATTGATGTGGGAGCCAATCGGACATTCACTCGGGCGGAATCGACTGCTTCCGTCTCTACTGTCTATAATGATGAGTTTGACAAACGGGCGGCAAAGAATATCTCCCATTCCCTCTACGGACATGGACTGGGATTGGTAACTCTCCAAAACGGAGGTAACTATGCCGGGACTGAACCGACATTCTATGTAAGGGGTGTACAAAGTCTTTCCAGCAGTTCACCATTGATTCTGGTAGATGGAATAGAGCGGGATATGAGTTTGGTAAGTCCTGAAGAAGTGGAATCTGTATCTGTACTGAAAGATGCTGCGGCTGTGGCATTGTACGGATATAAAGGAACAAACGGTGTTATCCTGATTACTACCAAGCGGGGTAAATACGAGAGTCGGGAAATAAAATTCACTTATGACCATGTAATAAACTTCATGTCGCGTAAGCCGGAATTTGTGGATGCTGCCACCTATGCACAGGCTGTTAATGAAGCACGTGGTTACGAAGGTAGTTCTGCCCGATATACTCCCGGAGAAATAAACGTATTCCGTACAGGAGATTATCCTTATCTCTATCCGAATGTAGATTGGGTGGAAGAGACTTTCCGCAACTCTGGTGTATCTAATAAGTATACCATGGAACTCCGGGGTGGTGGTACTAAATTCCGTTATTATACAATGATTGATTTATTGACTGACAAGGGCTTTGTAAATAGTCCGAATGAAAATGATGGCTACTCTACACAGAATAAGTATTCACGCGGTAATCTGCGCACCAATCTGGATATTGACCTAACCAGTACTACGCAGCTGAAACTGAATTTACTGGGTACATTGACAGAATCAAGTCGTCCGGGTAGCTCTGCCGATTTGTGGGACATGGTTTACAGTCTGCCTGCTTCCGCCTTTCCGGTAAAAACGGAAGATGGAGCATGGGGAGGTAATAACACATCATGGCTGGGTACTTCCAATCCGGTGGCTCAATCGCAAGGTGCTGCTTACGCTAAAGGACATATGCGCAATCTTTTTGCCGACATGACATTAACCCAAGATTTATCGGGTATGCTCAAAGGCCTGCGAGCAAACGCTATGCTCGCTTACGATAGCTACTCAGCTATTTGGGAGGATCACAGTAAGACGTATGCTTATGCCGGTTATACTCCTACATGGAATGATAATGGTATTCCTACTTACACTACGACAACTGGTGGAGAACCGTCCGAAATGGGCAAGGATGCGAGCATTAATGACTGGAAACGTCGATTCAATTTTGCTGCAAGCATTGATTATACTCGTTCGTTCGGAAAACATGACTTGTATACACAAGCTAAGTGGGATTATGAATACCGTGACAGTTACGGACTGAATACTACAATTTATCGTCAGAATGTATCATGGTATACTCATTACGGATTTAACAAACGCTACTATGTCGATTTGGCATTAGTAGGGTCGGAATCCAGCCTTTTGGCCCCGGGACATAAATGGGCGTTCTCTCCTACTGTTTCTGCAGCATGGGTATTATCTAACGAGAATTTCTTGAAAGACGCTTCATGGATTGATCTCTTGAAACTGCGTGCTTCTTTTGGTGTAATTAATGCTGACTATTTGCCTACAGACGGAAGTGATACAGTATACGACTACTGGACGCAGATTTACACAACTACCGGTACCGTGTACAATTTCAACAACAGTTATCAATCCGACTTTGGTTCTACATTACTCAATCGACTGGCTACAGCTAATTCTACGCACGAAAAAGCTTATAAATATAATGTCGGCCTAGACGCTATGTTATTTGGCGGATTGAACATGACTTTGGAGGGTTATTATCAACGCAGAAAAGATATCTGGGTGTCTTCCAATGGTAAATATACGGATGTGCTGGGTATGGATGCTCCGTTCGAAAATGCCGGCATTGTAGATAGCTGGGGGATAGAAGCCGGATTGGATTATACAAAACATCTGGGAGAATTGACACTTAATGTAGGTGGTAATTTCCAGTTCCATCGCAATGAGATCAAGGAACAACTGGAAGAACCAAGACTTTATGAAAATTTGGTGCAGACTGGAAATCAGGTCGGACAGATTTACGGTATGCAGGCTGTCGGATATTTCCAAAGTCAGGCGGAAATTAACAAGAGTTTGCCGCAATCATTCGGTACATTGAAACCTGGTGATGTCAAATATCAGGATGTCAACGGCGATGGTGTGATTGACACTGACGATAAGATAGCCATTGGTTATAGCACTACTGCACCCGAAATCTACTATTCATTCCATCTGGGAGCTGAGTGGAAAGGATTAGGATTTGATGTGATGTTCCAAGGTACTGCCAACTATTCTGCTATACTGAATACGAAAGCTATGTTCTGGCCTACGCTGAACACTACCAGTTTGTCTACTTATTACTACGAAAACCGTTGGACACCGGAGAATCGTAATGCCCGTTTCCCACGTCTGACTTCTGAGAGCAATGGAAACAACCAGCAGACTAGTACACTATGGGTGGTAGATCGTTCTTTCTTGAAGATGAGAAATCTGGAAGTTTACTACAAACTTCCGAAAAACTGGTTGCGGAAGAGTGGGTTCGTCAATAGCGCTAAAGTGTATGTCAGAGGCCTTGACTTGCTTTGCTTCGATGGAATGGACGTAGTAGATCCGGAATCTTACGGAGTAACCAATCCACTGAACAAGAGCATAGTGTTTGGACTGAATATCGGTTTTTAATCACAAAAACAACATGAAATTATGAAACTGAAAAAATTGATATATGGTATCTTGACAGCAACTGTTCTTTCGGCATGTGCGGACCAAATGGAATACCATGAATACAATAATTATGACGAAGACTACGTAAAACTCAATTTCGGTAATGTGGGCGGTTTGATTACCGACATTTATCTGAAACTGGATACGGACTTCGGCAACTATAGCGGAGCAATGCTTGCTTCTGCTACGGATGAAGCGGAATACGCTTATACCAGCAATGATATTGTTGACTTCTACGATGGTTCTTGGAGTTCGACAAATGCCAAGAACAGTATGTGGACTACTTGCTACGAAGGTATTGCCAATTGTAATCACTATCTGGAAAAGTTTACAGGACTTACTTTTCCCGAGCTCGAACTGAATGACGACTATGTGGCACAGATGGGGCGTTACAATAACTATCCTTATGAGGTACGTTTTTTACGGGCTTATTTCTATTTTAATCTGGTACGTCAATATGGAGATGTTCCTTTCTCCGACCACATGCTAAGTGCAGAAGAAAGCAATACGCTGTCTCGCCGTCCGGCACAAGAAATATTCGACTACATCATCTCTGAATGTGACGAAATCAAAGATTTGATTATAGAAGATTATTCAAAAGTAGACAGACCGATTTCGCCGGTAGAGGGTGGACGTGCAAATAAACTGACGGTTTTAGCTCTGAAGGCTCGTGCTGCTCTTTTTGCTGCCAGCCCGTTGTTTAATACCAACAACAATCCGGAGTTGTGGCACCGTGCCGCTCTGGCGAATATGGAAGTGGTGAATGCTTGTGAAACTGCCGGAATGACATTGGTGCCTAAATACGAAACACTGTGGGCTGTCAAGAACTATTCGGATGGTATTAAAGAAATCATTTTCGGGCGGCGTGCCAACAAAGCAGCCAGTTCTGCTGAGTCGTACAACTATCCGGCCGGTCTGACAGGCAGTAAAGGTGGCAATTGCCCGACACAGACGTTGGTAGATGCTTATGAAATGACAGATGGAAAGCCTTATGGGGAAAGTGACTTATACAGTCCGAGCGATCCATACATCAATCGTGACCCTCGTTTTGAGTTGACTATTGCACACAATGGTTCTACTTGGCCCAACTGGAATACAACCCCACTTCAAACATATCAAGGGGGGCTGAATGGCCAACCTATTACCGGAGGCACACCTACAGGATATTACTTGAAGAAACTTTGTCACGGTGATATTGACCTGCGTGATAACAGTACATACAAATCGGATAACCACACTTGGGTTACTTTCCGTTTGGCTGAGTTCTATTTGAATTATGCTGAAGCTTTGTTCAAATATCTGGGTGGGGCTGACGAGGTAAGCAGCGAGTTTGTGGATAAGGACGGGGAGCAAGTTACTGCCCGGAAAATGGCTTCAAAAACCCGCACTCGCGTAGGAATGCCAGAGTTTCCTTATAGTATGACAAATGAGGCATTCTGGACGAAGTATCAAAATGAACGTATGGTGGAATTGGCTTTTGAGGGACATCGTTTTTGGGATGTTCGCCGTTGGAAAGAGGCTGACAAGTTCTTCACAAAGATTGATGTGATGAAAATCACAGATAACGGTGACAGTTATACTTACAATCGCGAGACTGTAACTCGTATGTGGAATGATAAGATGTATCTGTTTCCTATTCCGCGCACAGAGATTATGAAAAACCCGAATCTGACGCAGAACACGGGTTGGTAAATAAAATATTTAATTAAAGATTATAATATGAATAAATTGTGGATTTGCGCATGTACGCTACTATTGATAACGGTAACAGCATGTAGTGATTACGAAATCTTTGCTGAAGATTTAAATCCGGTAGATTCAACGGAAGATGATCCTGCAGAAGAACCTGATAATTGGGATGGTACATTCGATACGGGTGCAGTACAGGCTGCTACTACAACCGACCGTGCCGTGGCAGCTAGTTTCAATGGTGGTGTGTATGATAAAAGTATAACCACTAAGGCACCACAGGGTGTTTTGGTTAGTTGGCGTTGGTTGTCTTCCGATCCTGATGATATTGGCTTTGATGTGTATCGTGATGGTACGAAACTGAATGCAAGCCCTATTATAAACAGTACGAACTACAAGGACTTGACAGCAGAAATTGGGAAAACCTATAAGTATGAGGTGAAAAACAATGCGGATAATAGTTCGTTAGGTAACTATACCATCACAACAAGTAGCGAAGCTGCCGGATTCTATCGTTCTATTAAACTGAAACCTAGAGCTGGATATGATGCAAATGATGGTGCTATTGGCGATCTGGATGGTGATGGGAAGTATGAAATAGTTGTGAAGAGACAAGTGATTGGTGCTCCCAGAGATGTAGGCGATACAGGCGGTAGCTGGTCAGGATTGCAAGCCGGAAGTTGTATATTGGAAGCTTACAAATTGGACGGTAGCAGCAACGGAGTGCCTATGTGGATAATCAATATGGGTATTAACATCAATCAAGGTGCACACACCACACAGTTTCTGGTATACGACTTTGATGGTGACGGAAAGGCTGAAGTGGCTTTACGTACAGCAGAAGGAACTACATTCGGCGACGGAACAACGATTGGCGATGTGAATGGTGATGGTAAGACTGATTATCGTAATACTTCCAGTGGACGTGTATTGGATGGGCCCGAATTTCTTTCCTTGGCAGATGGTGAAACTGGTGCCGAAATCGCACGTACAGAGTATATTCCTCGTGGAGAAGAGTCTACTTGGGAATCTTATTGGGGAGATTCTTTTGGGAACCGTAGTGAACGTTTCCTGATGGGAGTCGGCCACTTCGATTCACAAGACGGAAGAGCTAGTATTGTTATGTGTCGTGGATATTATAAGAATTTTCAACTATGGGCTGTACACTACAATGATGATGGTAAACTGAGAAACCGTTGGAAATTTAACACTGCTAGCGGATATTCTGAACAATGGCTTGATGCGGGTAACCACAATTTATCTATTGGTGATGTAGATAACGACGGTAAGGATGAAATTGTGTATGGTTCTTGTGGAATCGATCATGACGGCAAAGGTATGTACGCTACTGGATTAGGACACGGAGATGCTTTACATTTAGGTAAATTTGATCCGAATCGTGCTGGTTTGCAAATTGTAGGCTGTCATGAGCACGAAGACAAACATGGTGGAAAAGGTGTTGATATTCGAGATGCTGCCACTGGCGAAATTCTTTGGTTTATTCCGGGTAGTGATGATGTGGCTCGCTGTATAGTAGCAGATGTAGACCCTTCAACTCCGGGATGCGAGGTATGGTCTTCTGCAAGCGCAACGGACATCTATTCTTGTAAGGGCGAAAAATTATCAGAAAAAAAGGCGCCGACTCAAATTGGTGGCGGGACTTCATATAACATGGCCATTTGGTGGGATGGTTCGCTAAATCGTCAAATGTTGGATGGAAATAAATATAAAGAAGAAGTTGCCGGTATCGGTGCACCTTGTATTGTTAGTTACACCAATGGCCGTTTGCTTATGGGTGAAAGTTTTGGTGCTGTAACAATCAATGATACCAAAGCTAATCCATGCTTTTATGGTGATATCTGGGGAGATTGGCGTGAAGAGGTTATTTATCCAAGTAAAGATTTCAGCGAACTACGTATCTTAACTACTGATTTCGAAACTCAATATCGTATCCGTCCATTGATGGAAGACCATATTTACAGACTCAGTGCAACGCACCAGAATATTGGTTATAACCAACCAACACATACAGGCTTCTATTTAGGATCTGACAGGACAGATTATAAATAATAAGGAAACCATAATGATATAATAATGATAGGAGTGGTAGCAGGAAATATATGATTTCTGTTGCCACTTTATCATGTAAATGGATGATCTTTCATTCCTCTAGTAATCAATTTTTATGAGAAACATATTTCTTATTTTGTTTCTATTCATCATTTTAGGAACACATGCACAAGACAATCAAGTCTCCGGCCTCAACGCCCGCCAGTTTCATAAATATTGGAAGGTCGAATCGGAGTCTCCTGATTATAAAGTGACATTTATCGGTGATACAGCCGAAATCGTTTCTCCCAAAGGGCTAACTCTCTGGAGAAAAGAAAAGATGAATGGACGGGTGACGATTGAATATGACGCGTGCGTAGTTGTAGAAAAAGAAGGAGACCGATTGAGTGATTTGAATTGTTTCTGGATGGCTTCGGATCCTACCTATCCTGATAATATCTGGAAACGTGAAAAGTGGCGCAACGGAATCTTTCTGAATTGTTATTCCCTGCAACTCTACTATATGGGATATGGTGGAAATTATAACTCCACTACGCGCTTCCGCCGTTATGACGGTAATGAGGCAGGAATCGCAGATCCGAAAATACGTCCTGCTATATGGAAAGAATATACGGATCAAATAGAAATTTCGATCATCAATCCATCGGGAGTGCGGGTCGGACCGGTACCGGAGATATTGGGACCACATCGCTTCCGAATTGGTCAGACAGAAATACTGCTTTATTATGGGGAACCAAGTCCTTACAGCATTTCCCAGGAAATCTATATAGATCTGCTTCCGGTAGAAAGTTATCTGACAGAAGGAATATGGAGAATTGTTCTAAGTGCCGGGAAGATTGTGACAGGACAATATGAAATGTGGCTTCCAAGCGACAATGTATTGAATCGTGGAACAGGATTCTTGTTTCCAACAGATGCTACGACGCTCACAATTCCATCTTCTGCCAGCCGTGCAATATCCGTAGGAGCATATGACGCAAGGACATTTGCATATGCGGATTTTTCGGGAAGAGGATTTACCAGACTTACAAATATGGTGAAACCGGATCTTGTGGCACCGGGAGTGAACGTAAAGACGACAGCAGTTGGCGGAGGGGTGACAGTGGTGAGTGGAACTTCTTTCGCAACGCCGTTTGTGACAGGAGCATCGGCACTTTTGATGGAATGGGGAATTGAAAAGGGAAATGATCCGTATCTGTACGGGGAGAAAGTGAAGAGCTATCTGATCAATGGGGCAAGACAGCTGGAGGGGGAGAGGGAGTGGCCGAATGAGAGAGTGGGGTGGGGGGTTTTATGTACAGCACAAAGTATCCCTAAAATATGAAAAATGTGAAGTCTTTACAACTACTATCAGGGGGAAACTGATATAATAAGTGTAGGGATGTTAGTTGATGGTATAGAAGGAGAAAGCATGGACAAATTAGCGGATAATAAGATGATAAATAAAATCCAAAAATTACTTCAAGAGGCAAGAACATATGTTGTAGTTGAAGTGAATAATACTCTTCTAAGAACATATATGGAAATTGGAAAATTGTTGGTTGAAGATATTAATTTGCATGAAAATGAAGAAAATTATCAAAATAAAACAATTTCTATGCTCTCAAAATTTGCCCCCCGTTTGTCAACGGGACAGCCAGGTGCAGATCCTGATCTGGGGAGCATCCACTGGAAACTGTCAAGTAAGCTGGATAATCTGATCGTCCGGGAATTTGCCTATCCGGCAAACTACAGTGTGCTGATCTTGTAGGATGTGATGAAACACACCGATGGAACGGTGATTGATACCGAACGCAACAATGCCGTTCTGGCACTCACGGCTGCGCTCAGCGAAAGTCTGATCCGCATGGGGCTGGAACACACCGTAGGAAGTATCGCCGGTGGGGATTAGACATCAGCCTTCTGGCTGCGATGCTGGTCGGAGCAGCTGTTTCAGGGGCACGTCTGGCAGCAGAAAAAAATCCGAAAACAGAAGAATATGTCCGACGTGGTATCTATCTGGGAAGCCTTGTGTGTTTCGCACTCACGGTGTCCATGCTGGCACAGGAAATGTTACTCCTGGTCAATCAGGTGACACAGCTCTGGAATCATCGTTTCGGCACGACTCTCGGGCAGTTTCAGGTGGGAGACAGTGCATGGATAAGATCCGTGCTTATGTGGGGACTTCTGGCGGTACCGCTGGTTTCCTTTGTTGCTGCGCAGATCCGACAGAGAAAGCAGTGGGGTCGGTTCCTGCTTTCCATGATCGCACTGGCAGCGGGAAGCGTACTGAGCGGCAAAACGATGTGGCTGGGAGTCTGTGTGCTTCTGCTTGCCGTGGTGAAAACTTTCCTATATTATAGTGTACCGGACAGAAAGCCGGGACGATACAATGTGGGCAGTACGGTTCTGGCACTTGTCATCCTTGCGGGAATCTTCGGGCTGACCGGAGGGTATCAGAGAATGGCTGCGCTGGAGAACTGGAAACAGGGCGTAAAAGACGGTGTGGAGGAATTCCGTTACGGAAGAGATACCCTTCCGAAAGGAAATCTGAGTAAAGCAGCAGGTCTGCAGCATGGCGAAGAGGAGCGGCTGCAGATCCATATGGATACCCCGCAGGAACTGTATCTTCGTGGATTTGTCGGGGGAACGTATACCGGAACCTCCTGGGAGCCGGTGGATGCGAGTGCCTATCAGGGCGAATACGAGGGTATGCTGCAGTGGCTTGAGACGGAAAAATTTTTCGCCGCTGTCTCAGTATGACCGGTATGAAGAACTGACACGGAACAACCAGGAGCAGAGTCTGACAAGAACAGAAGTAACGGTAAAAAATACAGGTGCCTACAGAAAGTATATGTATCTGCCAACAACGGTTTCGAAATGGCGGATGCAGGGAAAGAAAGACTGGCAGGTGATCAGATGGTGGAAGGAAAACCGGCATATCAGGTAGGAACTTCCCGGCAGGATGACGGATTGCAGGCAGCCGAGGGAACCGG
>OGOW01001913.1_pt1 | contig 17669 bp, 15 predicted proteins | sample 1552781 | NCBI WGS metagenome assembly OGOW01 (sample SAMEA2580145, study PRJEB22360) | human gut metagenome | biome: human gut; feature: human-associated habitat; material: faeces | place: Denmark | collected 2008/2010
AGCCGCAGCACTGGCAGTAATCGGACTTGGTGTTCAGCTCGGCGTACATGATGTTGTCGTAGATGAACTTCATCACCTGCAAAACCGCTTCAAGGTTCTGCTGCATGTTGGGCACTTCGACATAGCTGATCGCGCCGCCGGGGGAGAGGTGCTGGAACTGCGCCTCGAACTTGAGCTTGGTGAACGCGTCGATCTTTTCCGTCACGTGGACGTGGTAGGAGTTCGTGATATAGCCCTTGTCCGTCACGCCCTCGATCACGCCGAAGCGCTTTTGCAGGCACTTGGCGAACTTGTAGGTTGTGGACTCGAGCGGCGTGCCGTAGAGGGAGTAGTCGATGTTCTCGGCGGTTTTCCACTCCTTGCACTTGTCGTTCATCTTCTGCATAACAGCCAGAGCGAACGGTTTTGCGGACGGGTCGGTGTGGGACTTTCCGGTCATGCGCACGCACATCTCATGCAGGCCGCAGTAGCCCAGGGAAATGGTGGAATAACCGTTAAACAAAAGCTTATCGATGGTCTCGCCCTTTTTCAGTCTTGCCAGGGCACCATTCTGCCACAGGATCGGTGCAACATCAGAGATCGTGCCTAAAAGGCGCTCATGACGGCATCTGAGAGCTTCATGGCATAATTCCAGGCGCTCGTCTAAGATCTCCCAGAAACGGTCCATATCGCCTTCAGAAGAACATGCTACATCTACCAGGTTAATGGTAACAACGCCCTGATTGAAACGGCCATAATATTTATGGCTGCCATCTGCATTTCTCTGAGAGTCTTCTACTGTCAGGAAAGAACGGCATCCCATACATGGGTAAACATCTCCCTGCTTTAATTCCTTCATGATCTTTGCAGAAATATAATCCGGAACCATACGCTTTGCAGTACATTTTGCTGCTTTCTTGGTCAGATAATAGTATTCCGAATCCTCATGGATATTATCCTCTTCCAATACATAAATCAACTTTGGAAATGCCGGTGTAATCCATACGCCATCCTCATTCTTAACACCCTGATAACGCTGGTCTAGAACTTCCTCTATAATCATGGCAAGGTCTTTTTTCTCCTGCTCATTCTTTGCTTCGTTCAGATACATGAACACGGTTACGAATGGGGACTGTCCGTTGGTAGTCATCAGGGTTACTACCTGATACTGGATAACCTGTACGCCCCGCTCGATTTCCGCATGAAGTCTTCTTTCCACAATGCTGTTAATCTTCTCTTCGCTCAGTTCCACATCGCTCTCTTTTAATGTCTGCACCAGCTCTGCATGAATTTTCTCGCGGCTGATCTGGACAAATGGTACTAAATGTGCCAGTGAAATACTCTGTCCGCCATACTGGGAGCTTGCCACCTGAGCAATAATCTGGGTTGCAATATTACACGCTGTAGAGAAAGAATGTGGCTTGTCAATTCTGGTTCCGCTGATAACGGTTCCGTTCTGTAACATATCCTCTAAATTTACCAGATCACAGTTATGCATATGCTGTGCAAAATAATCTGCATCATGGAAATGGATAATTCCCTGTTCATGTGCCTCTACAATATCCTCCGGGAGAAGGAATCTTCTGGTAATATCCTTACTCACCTCACCAGCCATATAGTCACGCTGCACGCTGTTTACGGTTGAATCCTTATTGGAATTCTCCTGTTTTACTTCTTCATTATTACATTCAATCAGACTTAAAATCTGTTCATCCGTAGAGTTGGATTTACGTACCAGGGCACGTTTATAGCGGTAAGTAATGTATTTCCGGGCAACAGAAAAAGCCCTCTTGTCCATTAACTGATCCTCCACTAAGTCCTGAATATCTTCTACATTCAGGGCATGGTTGGCATCCTTACAGGAATCCTCTATATATTGTGCAATCTCCTTAATCTGGTCTGCAGTCAATCGTTCCGCTTCCACCACCTCATGGTTCGCTTTATTGATTGCAATAATAATTTTTGAAATGTCAAAAACAGCCTCTGCGCCGCTTCTTTTAATGATTTTCATTGAAATCCTCTCCCATAAAAAAATAGTCTATTCGCATAAAATCGACACAAAACTGTACTAGATTTTGTGTCGAATCTCTTCAACGCATATACAGTATACCATATCTTGTGTTTTACGCAAGGGGAATATACAAGATTCGTGATTTTTTTTCAGAAAAATTTTTTTAGAATTTAACGCTTTTTTCATAATCTGGACAATTATTTTTCACAAAATCCGGGTATACTACAAATATCAATAGAGAACAGGTTCATCCCCCAATGTCTTGTCTCTCTATTTGATAAAACTTTTTTCATAAATTTTCATAACTCCCCTTTGTACCCCCGCAGTGCTGCGGGGGTATTACCTTTGTAAAACCATTTTTCAGACTGTAAAAACCCCGTCTCAAATATCAATGCGATATCGAAACGGGGCTTACTTCATTTTTAATCTATTTTTTAGAAATCTACTTCTGTGTCATAGTAACAGCATTTCAGCAGTTTTTCCATTTCTTCCTGACTTGGCTGTCTTGGGTTGGAGCCGGTGCAGGCATCCAAAATTGCATTGGCTGCAATCTCAGGCAGTCTCTCTAAGAATACTTCTTCCGGTACAAAGCCCTGCTCAGCCGGATAGCTGTCCGGTCCGTAGTTCTTAATACAGTGCGGAATATTCAAGTCATCATTCATCTTACGCAGGTACTGGATTAAAAGTGCGACTTTCTCGTCCAGTGTCTCTCCGCCAAGCTTCATAAAATCTGCAATCACGCCATAACGTTTCTTTGCAGTCTCATCCTTTGCATTAAATGCAATAACCTTCGGCAGATACATGGCATTAGCTGCGCCATGAATAATATGTGCACCGTAGTCGGCAAATGCGGCACCGGTCTTATGTGCCATAGAATGTACGATTCCAAGCAGTGCATTGGAAAATGCCATTCCAGCCAGACACTGGGCATTGTGCATGGCATCACGTTTTGCCATATCTCCGTTATAGGAATCAATCAGATCATGCTGAATCATCTCAATGGCATGGAGTGCCAGCGGGTCTGTAAAATCACTGTTTGCAGTTGAAACATACGCTTCGATTGCATGTGTCATCGCATCCATTCCGGTGTGGGCTACCAGTTTCTGCGGCATGGTCTCTGCCAGTTCTGGGTCAACGATTGCTACGTCCGGTGTAATCTCAAAATCCGCAATCGGATATTTGATTCCCTTCTCATAATCCGTAATAATAGAAAATGCAGTTACTTCTGTTGCTGTTCCTGAGGTAGAAGAAATTGCACAGAAATGTGCTTTCTTTCTTAATTTCGGAATTCCAAATACCTTACACATGTCTTCAAAGGTAATATCCGGATATTCATATTTAATCCACATTGCTTTTGCAGCATCAATTGGTGAACCACCACCGATTGCTACAATCCAGTCCGGCTTGAACTTCTCCATAGCGGCAGCACCCTTCATCACGGTCTCAACAGATGGATCCGGTTCAATTCCTTCAAACAGTTCCACTTCCATACCTGCTTCTTTCAGATATGCCTCTGCTTTATCCAGGAAACCAAACCGTTTCATGGAGCCTCCACCAACACAGATCATTGCGCGCTTTCCTTCGAAGTTCTTCAGTGCCTCCAATGCACCTTTGCCGTGGTATAAATCTCTTGGTAATGTAAATCTCTGCATTCGTAATACCTCCTTGATAATCATTGTATGTTTACTGATATATTTTTATCATAACATAATAATATACAAAAGGTAACTGGATTTTTCTTGTTTTTTGTGAAATTTTTATAAAATTTGGTTATATTTTCCTCTTACTCTGTTGTTTCAGCAGCAGCCGCATCCTGCACCAGCGGATTCGTATCCCGGGTGGTATCTGCTGCCGCCTTTCCTGTCCTGTTGCTTACTGCCTTGCTGATTTCTTTCACCTTATCTGTCGTTTCATAATCCTCTACATCAAATAAATAGCGGTGCAGCAAATCTACATTGGTCTCCAAATCCGTTGGTACAACTACTGCTCCGATGGATTTTTCCATCATCTTGGTGTCTAACTGGAATGGCCAGCCCTGGGTATCTGCAAGCTCATACTCTTTGACATGGGCTGCAAGTCCCAATATTTCTGTGGTAGAAAGGCTGGTAGAAATGTCCGGAAACAGCTTGTCTACCAAATCATTTAAAGTAAGGATGTCTGCCTGCTTTGCTTTTTCTACAATCTTTCCTACTACAATACGCTGACGCTCGGTCCGGCGGAAATCGTCTCCGCCGCTCATTCGGTCACGGCAATAGGCAAGTGCCTGTATTCCATTGACCTGCTGCACGCCCGGTCCGGAAACCGGCTTGCCATGGGTTCCCATGACTTCATTCATTTCATCAATCCAGATGTGCATATTGCTGGCTTCTTCCCTGGTAATATCCAACTCTATTCCACCTAATGCGTCCACAACTTCCATTACCGCATTGAAGTCTACGGATACATATTCGGTAATATTCAAATCCAGATTCTTATTTAACGCCGCTACTGCACCGGTCGGTCCTCCCTTGGCATAAGCTGCATTCAGTTTCCGCAGGCTGTCTTTATCATCTACTGCCAGAAAGGAATCCCGGTATACGGATACAAGCTTCACTTCCTTGGTATCATCATTGATACTGGCAATCATGATACAGTCGCTGTTTCCACTTTCATAATTTCCACTGCTCCGGTTGTCAATTCCAAAGATAGCTATATTGGTATAATTATCTAACACTTCCTGAGTCTCGCTGTCTATATTAATATTCAGCTTCTTCGCGTCTAAGGAACCGGTATTATTGATTTTATTCAGCTTACTCATTACATAAAATACTACCAGCAAAATGAGTATTACTAATACTTCTACAATAAAAAGTATCAGTTTTCTCTTTCTTCTCTGCTTTTTTCCAACCTTCTTTTTCGGACCTGTCTTCGCCTTCTGCTTTTCCATGCCCATAGTTCCTCCTTACTTTGATATACTTATACTCCTTAATCCGGACTGTTTTTCCGCAGCCCATTAATTCAAATATATCTTACTGGAATTGGTTGGTCAATGTCTCACAGACAACCTTAAGAATCAGTTCCATAAATTTAACGAAATCTTAAGTTTTCGTATTAATCAAAAGCAGAACTCTTTCCATTATACCAATGATCCCACATGGCATCATTTACCACAACATACTGTCCGTTATAAATTGCAATGGCATGGGTACCGCCATCCAGTGTACAGCCAATAATAAGGAGTTCATCCTCATAGCCATCTACATCATAGGTAACTTCTTTGATAATCTGTGTCATATCCCAGTCTGCATAAATCGTTCCCTTGACACCGTCAATCCAGCAGGTTGCCTTTACCGGCTCGTCCCAGAATTCAAAATAGTCTTTATCATTATGCACGGAACTTGGAAGCACAGATTCCGGAATATCAGCATATTTTTCACTTCCATTTTCATCCTCTGGTGCATCCGTTGTCTCTGTATCCTCAACCACGCCATCTATTGGCTGGTCTGCATTTACCGGAACTTCTTCTACTGCCGGAACATTTTCCTGTGCGGTCGCATTTTTATCATTTGATTTATTGTAGCTGATGACACCAACTGTCACTGCATCGATCAGCTCATGCACCAGCTGTCTGGTCTCTTCTTTCGTATATTCTAATTCCGGCTCATTTTCCCAGACGCTTACTGCCTGATCCATGATTTCTGCATCTTCTTCCTCACCACTTTCCATGCGTAAATCAAGCGGTGTATGATTGCGTTTTTCCAGTTCATTTTTTGCTGTATTTACCACAATCTGTGCTAACCAGGAATCAAATTTTTCCGGTTCTTTTAGTTTATCCAGATTTTTCCACGCCCGTATGTATGCTTCCTGCAGAACATCTTTTGCTGCCTCTTCATCTTTCACATATTTTAAAGCCAGATAATATTTATTATTTTTTGTTGTATCATAAAGAAATTCAAATCCCGTCGAATCTCCATTACATGCTTTTTCAACTGCCTGTGTATATGTCATTTTCTTTTCCTTCTTTCTTCCTTATTTCTTATGTGTTTTTCCTATAACGCCTGGTCTCTTAAAATTTTAACAAAAACAGTGCTTCCACCGCAAGCACATTTCCATCTTCTTTTCTCACCAGTCATGACTGTCAATATACTCATTTAAAGCTGCTTCTGCCTCCGGTCCATAGGCATTGCAGGATAACGTTCCATCGCTGTTTTCACTTTCTTCCAGTGCAAAATTTTCCACTGCATACCAGACACCCTGATATACATATATGGCACAGGCACCTTTTACATAGGAAGATAACATATAGTTATTGTGATGACCGGTTGAGTAAAACCACTGCATGTGGATTCTATATGCGCTTCCCGCAGAATTTAATGCTATGTTTTCTCCATAATTGCCACAGCCATTATGGGAAAAATCTGATACAATTGCCTGTGCTCTCTGGCATGCAAAATTGTATATGTCCTCATCACAGGTAAGTGCATTGAGGCCTGCTGCTGTTCTCTCTGCATTCACATAAGACCACACCTCTTCGGCCGCACTTCTGTCAAAACCATCCGAATGAACCTCCGGCATATCAATCCATGTTCCTGCATTAACATCATATATCATTCCGTCATGTGGCGGCTTATTTGAATCGGTTGTATCTGCTACTGTTGAATTCTTTTTCTTACCGCTTTTATTTTTGTCTGACTGGTCTGTCTCCTCTGTCTTTACTTGCTCTGTTCCCATCTCATTTTCTCCCTCTGTGTTTTCTTCCGCTGTATCTTCTTCTGCCCCAAGTTCCGGTTCTAAATTTTCAGTTTCTTCTGTCTTCTGCACCAATCTGACTGTTTCAATAGCTGTTTCTGCAGCATTTTCTACTATAACTTTTACCCTCTTCTGTGGTGTTTTCTCTGCTACTTTTTCTTTTTCCGTAGTCGGACTTCCCTTTGCTTCTGTCACATTGCTACATCCTGTTAATGTGAGTGCTGCTGCCATCAGGACAGCAAGTGCAATATATCCAGGTTTTCTCATTTTCATCCTAATCTTTCACCTTCCTTTTTGCGATTTGTTCTGTTCATAATCTGTTTGCGAACCGAGCAATCCGTATCCTCGTTCATTTCAAAATTCTGCATATCCTTATGCATCAGCAGCACAAACCATTTTATTATATTTTTCATCTGTTCTTCCTCCCTTCTACTAAGTAAGACAGGAAGGGTTAGAAAAAAGATTTAAATTTTTCAAAAAAATAAGAGCAGTCTGTGAAACCACTCTTATTGCTGTTGCCAAGCATCCATAAGAAGCTGCCCATGCAGGTTCTGTAGATTAATATTTTGTATTCTTTTCTGAATTATATTGGCATGTTTATTTAAATTTTATACTGCATGAAATTGTCATTATGCACAAATCCAAAATCGGTATATAACTTGACTCCCATATCAGATGCCGTAATTTGTACTGTTCCACATCCATATTCTCTGGCATCATTTACAACACGGGATAACAATTCCTTAGCTATCCCCTTTCTTCTATAATCCGGATTCGTAAACATACTGGACAATAAACCAATTTTACCACTAGGGCATCCGAAATATGGCGGTTTCTCTACGAATGACATTCCACTTGTTCCAACAATATTTTCCTCATCAAGTGCAAGCCAGGATACAAATGTTCCATCCTTCATATGACGCGTATAGTACTCTTTCAGCGCAGGAAACAAATCTATTTTCTCTTTTGCTCCTTCTTCTCTTAGCTGATTTATTCTCATATTGATAAAAATGTTAAGTTCTTTTTCTGTAAGTCTTTTATATTCTATTGTCATCTGGTTCTCCCTGACTTTTATGTGTATTATGTGTATATTTTAATTTATAAAAGCAATTATGTAACAAAACGCAAAATGAGAACAACTTTCGCCATTCTCATTTCCACATAATTTCAATTACTAATCTTCTATACTATCTTTTGTATCTTGGATTAAATCGCTGAGAATTTTTTTAGCATTTTCAATGTCATTATTCTCAAATTCCTTTTCCATTGCCTCTAATTGTCTCATAAGATTTCGCAGATAAGCTTTAAAAATTGCCTTATGTTCATTACTCACTTATTACCACCACCTTTCGTTATTTTTTTTGTCAAATAGTAATGTTCTCAAATCAGGTGATTTGCATTATAAGGTACTTCGTTTTATTACTCTTCAAATCAATAAAGCTCTCAAACGCAATGTGTCAGTTGTTACATTGTAGTAAAGTTTTACATCTTTCTGAATTAACAAAGCTCTCAAACCATAGCAAATATTTATATTGTGTGGTGCAGTTTTACATCTTTCTGAATTAACAAAGCTCTCAAACCGAAAATGTAGGCAACGCCGGAATGGTAGGTTTTACATCTTTCTGAATTAACAAAGCTCTCAAACAAGTTGAGGATGCCATTAATGGAGTTTATTTGTTTTACATCTTTCTGAATTAACAAAGCTCTCAAACGATGTGTCACTACCGCCGGACACTATTCCGTTTTACATCTTTCTGAATTAACAAAGCTCTCAAACATGGCAATGGTCAAAGCCTTTGCGCTCGCTGTTTTACATCTTTCTGAATTAACAAAGCTCTCAAACCTGCCACACGTCCAGTTCAAAAGTTATTAAGTTTTACATCTTTCTGAATTAACAAAGCTCTCAAACCCCTTGCCTGCGGCTCGGTGATACCTTTAGTTTTACATCTTTCTGAATTAACAAAGCTCTCAAACGGAAGTAACGTCTTAATGATTGCGAATGATGTTTTACATCTTTCTGAATTAACAAAGCTCTCAAACGGCGGCGTGGCTCACGCTAACCGCTTTTATGTTTTACATCTTTCTGAATTAACAAAGCTCTCAAACAAAAGTGCATAAAACAGCACCCGCTATAATGTTTTACATCTTTCTGAATTAACAAAGCTCTCAAACCATCATGGTATATTAAGGGGGTATTTATAGTTTTACATCTTTCTGAATTAACAAAGCTCTCAAACGTGAATTGTACATACCATCTGCGACACTTGGTTTTACATCTTTCTGAATTAACAAAGCTCTCAAACACCGGTGCAACTCCGGTAGCTACCTTTACCGTTTTACATCTTTCTGAATTAACAAAGCTCTCAAACTACGACAAGGACGCTTGTATGGTTGATTAGTTTTACATCTTTCTGAATTAACAAAGCTCTCAAACCAATTTTCCATGCCTTTGAATCTTCTAAAAGTTTTACATCTTTCTGAATTAACAAAGCTCTCAAACTATCACGGAAAGGATGCCATCTGGTAGAACGTTTTACATCTTTCTGAATTAACAAAGCTCTCAAACAGTTCTGCAGTATCATCACCAGAATGCTTGGTTTTACATCTTTCTGAATTAACAAAGCTCTCAAACGGAAATCTCACTCACAGCGGTTGTTATTCCGTTTTACATCTTTCTGAATTAACAAAGCTCTCAAACGAATGGTCTTTTAACATCTATTGCCGGTCTGTTTTACATCTTTCTGAATTAACAAAGCTCTCAAACGTTCTTCTTTTATTTCATCTGCCTTTATAAGTTTTACATCTTTCTGAATTAACAAAGCTCTCAAACCATATTTAACAATTTAGGGGGATGAAAAAAGTTTTACATCTTTCTGAATTAACAAAGCTCTCAAACATTATCTGAACACATTGCCGAACAAATAATGTTTTACATCTTTCTGAATTAACAAAGCTCTCAAACTATATTAACGTTCTGCATGGCGGTTGTGTTGTTTTACATCTTTCTGAATTAACAAAGCTCTCAAACCCATTTTTAACGCATTGAAAATTATATTTAGTTTTACATCTTTCTGAATTAACAAAGCTCTCAAACGGTTTTGGAATTGTTTTAGAAACAAAATACGTTTTACATCTTTCTGAATTAACAAAGCTCTCAAACACCTCGGTTGGGTGTATCATAATCAGACTAGTTTTACATCTTTCTGAATTAACAAAGCTCTCAAACCTGCGTCCTCATAAGCAGCAAGTTTATTAGTTTTACATCTTTCTGAATTAACAAAGCTCTCAAACGAAACAAAAGACAAAAATATTAGTGATACTGTTTTACATCTTTCTGAATTAACAAAGCTCTCAAACAAACACGCTGATTACTTCAAGACATTATCAGTTTTACATCTTTCTGAATTAACAAAGCTCTCAAACATAGATGGTAAATTGTCGGTTATAATGTTTGTTTTACATCTTTCTGAATTAACAAAGCTCTCAAACTGCCTTTTTGATGTTATTTTCCATCTTCACGTTTTACATCTTTCTGAATTAACAAAGCTCTCAAACCGTACCATTGATAAGGTAGACAGAAAATTGTTTTACATCTTTCTGAATTAACAAAGCTCTCAAACCTCAAATTACTTTAAGGTTATCTCCGAGCTTATACTATATTGCGAATATAGTGTTAATTCTTACAATTCAATTATACATAAATCATCATCAATTATCCAGCTTTTTTCACCTTCCATATGCGGTGATAGTGTTGGTTCTATGACAACTATATAAATTTTATTATACATTGCAAACTGATAAAATTGCATGGTCTCTTCCGTTGAAAAATAGTACTTCAAATTCGGAATCACAAATATATCAATTCCACATATTTGATTCATGAGTTTTATATATTGGAGCATTTTTTCAAGTAACGAGTCACATTCCACATCCGTTTCTACGGATATCGCTTTCATTAAGCTTGATAAATCAACTTCAAAATTATATTTTAGATTATATGGTACCGTAGAAATGAGTTTATCAAAATATTCCATCAATTCCTGCTTAAAACGTATGCTTTCTTCTTGTAATAGTGCGTCATTTTGATATGTAAGTTCCTGATACAATTTAGAGATAATTTTACGATCATTGGTATTAATATTAAAAATATTATAAATGCACTCTATCCTCTGTGACATTTTCAGTTCCTTATCCCCATCTGACAAAATAAAATTTCCCGTTTCTCCTTTATATTGTTTCCACAATTCTTCCAGAATATTTCTATACGCCAAATGATTCTCTATTGATAAAACCAGTATCTGATTCTCCATTAAATCAAATTCCAGATTATATAAAGTATTTACTAACTTCATAAAATCACCAGCCTTTCGTCCGTATCCAATACCAGAGACTTATTTTCTCCTACCACATATTCCATCTTTGCAAACTGCTTTTCAGTCACTCTTAATATTTGCACCAGTCCTTCTCCCGGTTTATTCTTCCGGATACTCTCCTGAACAACATCTGCTACTCCTGCATTTTGAACTAATTTGCAATACACCGATTCCTGCATCATAAAAAAACCTGCTTTTAACAAGTACTTTCTAAACTCTCTATAATCCCTGCGCTGTTTTTCAGTTAGTACCGGAAGATCAAACAAAACCATTATTCTCATATACCTATAACTCATCTTTATAGAACTTAATCAATGAAATATCGCCCTCATTTAATGCATCAAAAATACTCCGGCAGTATATTTTCATTGCATTGTTCACGCACTCCTTTCGTCCTGCTATTATCACCTCTTTTTGCAGCATTTTTAATATTTCAACTTTTTCATCATGTTCAAACTTATCTGGATGCATCGTTTTTACAAGATTATCCACTATCGGTCGAAATGGTTCCATTAAATCAGATGCCAAATTAAATTGATTAAAAATATTATCATGAAATAATCCAATCTGCGTAATATACCCATTTAGGGCTGTTTCTCTGGCGCAAGTAGAAAGTAGTAAACTGTAGCCATAATTCAATGCAGCATTTATGCTGTTTTCAGCTGTCCTTGTAAAATCCAAACCAAACAATGCATTAAAATAAACTTTTGCTGCATGCCCCTCTCTGTTTGTTGCGTCACCAAACTCAATCTGTGTAATATATTCATAAAGCATCTGAGCTTCCGTTCTATCCCATCTTTCAAGATTTTCAGCCTGTTTTCTGATTTTCTCAGTAACTATTTCCGTCCATACCGATGTTTTTATATCCTCTGACCACGCAATTTGTTTCCGCACTTTCATACTCGTGTCATGGCTTCCGTAATATGGAATTAATTCAGAGGAAGGATTTCTTTTTTCATCACAAAATACCACTTTTATTTTCTTTTTCGTCAACTCACAAAGTAATGCTGCAGTAAGAGAAACGGATGTCGTTTCAATCATCAATATAGAAATTTCACTAATATGTATTTTGACAACATCCTGATTTCTCACTATCAAATAACCCATCTGATAATCTAACTTCGCACTGCTTGAGATGACAACAGTCCGCCAGCTCATACCGTATGGAGATTGATTTTCTTTTCATACAATCCTGTTACAGATTGATTAATCAGATATATTTCTTCATCTCCAATTTTCTTACTTATCAACATTTTTCCACAATTAGGAGAGTCACCCAATAATGTCATATCACATTCACTTCCCAAAATAGCCGCCATGCGTAGTACCTGACACAATACTGCACATTGGTCTTTAATTGATAAATTGTTAAACTTTTCACTGTCTTTTTCCAGCTTATCCCCAACAGGATTTGGTCTTTTTGAGAAAATACCATGTTTAAATTTCTGTATAAGTTCTGAATACAAAACCTCATTCTTTTCTTTTGTAATAATCTTATCTACAGCATCTTTTTCTTTGACCTTTTCCAGCTTTGAAATATATTTTATCCACTCATTTTTTAAGCATAGATTTACTGCATTCCGTACAATTAATCGATTTACTGTTTTTCCGGTAATATAACAGAAATAACCATTCCGTTTTATCAAAGATCCTATTTTAATCTTTTTAAGCCTTATATCTGCATCAATAAGCCCCAATATTTCCTCACAGTATTTTTTAAGTTCATCCGGATTCTGTTCTATCTTTTGAGCCAAATACACCGGCACTGATTCAATTGTCCGGATTCGTTTCTTCTTTTCAGTATGTTCTACCAAAAAGAAATATGCACCAGTTACACTTGTAAATCCACCATACTTTGTAACATCCTGCATTTTATCATCTGATGACTTAAACGGAATATATCCCTCACCTTTAGCCTTTTTAGCGCTGTAAAGAGTCTCATTTGTCAATCCGCCTTTTCCATCAAAACTATATCGGGTCATCAACGGCGTATTTCTGCTTAACATCCGCTTTACGGTAGTTATTGTTCCTGCCGCCCCATCTTTTCTCTGTGCAATCCACGCCACTTCACCATTACGTTTTACGTCCCAGTCAAACATTTTTGACAAATTATAATCTTCTTTATACTTATCATAATCTTTTTTTATAAAGTTAAGCGGATTTTGAGTGAATTTCACATAATATACATTTCCAACTACAATATTAAGATATGCGTCATGAGCATGATGGAAATCATTAACCAAACGACTCTTCTGAATATCATCCCTTGTACACCTAAATTCAGATACGTTTGACGCCTTTGCATAAACAATCTTACTACCCGGCAAAAGTTGTCGCAGTATATTTGCTACACCTTTTGTTCCCTGGCTGGTTTCTACCAGCTGTCTTGCAATAAATCCCGCTTTTTGTTCATCACTAAATGGATTTCTATCCATAAGACGATTATATTTTTCTTCTGTAATAAATCCAGATTTTCTAAGCTCCAGCCACATTTTTTTCTGTGATAAAAAGATTTCCTCCTCTATTGGGTAATGATCACTCTTATGCGCATTCTTTTCTTTGCAGACTAAAACCAGATTATTATCAATATTATCATCTTTCACAAAATGCCTTGGATAAATATGGTCTATATCATACAGATTATTATCGAATAAATCATCCAATTCTATATGCTTTCCAGTATACATACATCTTCCTTTTTGAGTGAGGTAAAGATACATTTTTTTACTTCTGATTTTTCCATCTTCCTCTGCATTAGCAATCACCTGCATCCAATCAGTAGTTTCATCTTTTACTTTTTTATATAATTCTTCAAATTTATTACGTCTGCTTGAAGTCCGGGTTTTATGTTCATCCGGTTTTCTTGTCATTTCAACAAATATACGCTCTGGTTCGCAGCCCAATACTTTAACCAACTCTTTAATCACGAGAATTGTCTGCCAGATCATTCTCCTTACCGGAGCAGAAAAATAATATTCATTCAAATCTTCCGCTTCAATCTCAGATAATGTTTTCAGCATTGTATTTTGATATTCTGCCAGGCATTCTTTATAGTTATATAAACTGCTATTTATAAGCTCCATTAAATTCAGATTATTGTTCCATAGTGCTCTGATAATACTTATTGATTCCCCTGTTGAAGTATCTGCTCCATTAAGTTCTAAAAATTTCTTTGATAAATTACCCCAATCTTTGAATTTAAATCCTAAAATTCTTTTAATCTGCTCTTCCGAAAGTTTATTTCCATATTTTTCTTCTATTCTATCTTTCAGGAATTTTTTAGAATCTCCGTAGACCGTACACCAAAATACTATGTCCTCTATCATTTTCTGAACACTGTCTTTAGAAATATCCTCACCAAATATCGGTTTGAATTTACCATATGTTGTTAATGCATTATTTATTGAAACATCCACTCCTGTAACCTGCTCTTCTGTTTCAATAATTCCTCTTGTATGTAAGTATTTACAGAACTGCTTCTTTGTTACTTTTTTCCCTTTTTGAAATACAGCTTTGTATATATCCTGCTTTAACTCAACCGAGATTCTCTCCCCATCAATCTTAATATTATTAATTTCATTAAGAACACAATAGCTTTGATATTCCAGTGAAGCTTTCGGCAATACCTGTTCTCCGCTAATATATGTGCAACGCCGCACCATCCGTGATATAAATGCTTCTGATGTCGCTTTCATATCTATCTTCTCATCAATATTCCATGGTAAAACCTGTCCATCTTCTCGTCTTACAACCCAACCATTTCCTCCATTTTTGCCACTGTTTTCTGATGTTGGGCCAACATAATACGGTATTTGAAATGTAAAGAGTTTTAATATTCTTTCTGATACCGACAACCCTGTTTCATCCTTTTCCGTTAAAAATGGAAGATAATTTTCTGCATTTGAAAGTATTTTCTTCATTTCTCTTGCATGCACCTGATTTGGAATTACTCCGTTAGATGCTGTCAGCTGTTTCGGCAAAAATGTTTCATTTTCAATAGATGTAAGTATTTTTTGTACATTCTCATCTTCTTTTTGAGCATCTTTCAAAAGTTTCTTAATTTCCTTATACAATTCTTCCGAGGTTCTTTTATTTCCAACTCTTCTTTCCTTGTTTTTTGAGTTATAAGATCCTACATATGATGCATAGGAACCATCTGCATCACTATTAAAGAACTTATCATATTCCTTTTTACCGCAATATTTCTTTATAACCTCTTTTAAAAGTTTCAAATCTTCTTTATGCTTTGTATATGACGCAACTCTTGCCTGTGATAAGTAATTATGTCCTTTCATAATACTTGCTAAAGATCCAATATCGAACATTTCTTTCATAGCCATAATAATTTCAAAATAATCTTCACCGATTATATTGGCAATTTCATCTGATTTTTCATCAAAAGTAGATTCTGAAAGACAGATATCAAGTTTAGTCACTTCTTCACTCTGTACATCTGGAAAAACAACACATGCATTGAATTTTAAACCACATAATCCTCTTATTAATTCCTTATATGGCTTGTTCTTTAAATCTACGTGCAATACCCCTGCAAGTTCTTCCGCTTTATGCGTTCTGCTCATATCTCTGCGGGACAAAATTGCTTCTATTTGCTTACAATCTATATCCTGACTCAAATGATATTCTGTTAATTCTGAAAGTAATTCTGTTAATTCAAAATACGCATTATCAATATTACTTTCACCGTTATTTTCACCTAATCCTGCATTTAAGAAATGACCACGGTGTTTAAACATATTCAGCAGTGCTAAAAAAACAAGCCTGACATCATGTTTTTCTGTACTGCTTATTAATTCATTTCTCAAATGATATATGGTTGGATACTCATTAAAATAATCCTTGTCCGTATAATTGCTATCATTAAAAATATTATTTTTATATCTTACTTCAACATCCTTATCTTCCTCATGATATTTACTATTCTCTAATCTTTGAAAGAAACCAGGGTCCACTTCACATATGGCATCATGAAAATAGTCTTTTAAAATGCCAATTCTAACCTGCTCTCTTTGTCTTCTCCTTCTGCTTATTCTGTGTGTACGCCTTTCAACTGCACCAGATGCCTCATTAAATTCACGTATTCCCCATAAATCTTTTCCTTTTGCTTTCAACAATCTGTACTCTGGATCAGTTGCTGCCCAACCCACAGAATTAGTTCCCATATCCAATCCCAAATAATACTTGAATGCTGTCATAAAATTTCCTCCTGATTTTTTATCATTTTTTTGTTGACTATATTTGTTTACATGCTATAATAAAAGAGAATTAACAAAGCGAGTGCAAATAAGGTTTATCCGGCATCGTCTTTTGACTCTGCATGGTGCAGATTAAATCAAGACCTAATGGTCTTTTTTTATTGCCTTTATAATTTTTCTCTGCAACATTCCTCCGTGTCCCTCTGTTAGATAATTCTATTATGCCAAATTACAAGTCCATAAATCTCCACTTGAATTTCATTTTTTATCGAATCTTTGTTCTATCATTTACTATACTTGTTTGCCAATCGATTAATTTCCTCTCGTATCTGTTCTACCAAGCTATCCGGTGCAACAATCTTCACTCCATCACCCAATGCCATAATCCAATGTACAAAATGCATGCTGGCAGCTACTTTTACCACAACTCGAAAATGTCCATTGTCCACTTTGGTTATTCTTACATCTTTTCCAAAACGATCTATCATAACTCCTGCCAAACTATTTTCGCACAGAATTTCCACATTCCGCTCTTCCCCATTAAACATATTAAACATCTTTTTGTCATATGTTACCATATCAGGTTCTTTGAATTTACATCTGCCTTCACGAACTTTATTTTCTACTTTTATGCTAAGCATTTTATCTACACGATAATGTTTAATAATTCCTGCATCTGAATCATATCCAATCAGATAGTAATACTCATCATCCCATGATAACCCCCATGGACTGACTTCATATCTCTTACCATCCCGCTTAAGCTCCGCCTCCTTTTTCACATTCCACTGAAAGTACTGAAAAGATATCTTTGAATTCTCAGCTATAGCTGTATGAATTGCATCGACATTTTCCATTATTCCATTGTTCATTGATTTTACACGCCCTGCCACATATACCTGACGCTGCAACATAGTGGCATTATGTTTACTCGTCAAATGTTCTATTTTTTTAATCAACTCATTTGATTTTTCTTCTGTAATAAACTTCGCCGCTGCAACAGAATCTACAAGAAGTTTTAATTCTGCCAATTCAAAATCTCGCTTAACAACCTGATAATGATATGTTTTTCCATACTGCGTCTTTTTTATCTTTATTCCGAATTCATCAAGCCGGGCAATATCATCATACAAACTTTTCCGTTCTGCCGTGACATTATTTGCAGACAGTTTATCTATAATCTCCTGTAATGTAATATCATGATTAGCATCTGTATTGTCCAGAAGAATTTTTGCAAGATACAGTATCTTAAGCTTTTGATTACTCCTAGCTCCGCGTCTTTGCTTTTCAACTAATATTTCCATTTTCTCTGCCATTAAAGCACCCCCTAATATTTAAATTATAACTATTATATTCTATCATTTT
>OGOW01001927.1_pt1 | contig 17574 bp, 17 predicted proteins | sample 1552781 | NCBI WGS metagenome assembly OGOW01 (sample SAMEA2580145, study PRJEB22360) | human gut metagenome | biome: human gut; feature: human-associated habitat; material: faeces | place: Denmark | collected 2008/2010
GCCATAAAATAAGTTAGAATTTCTTAGAGATTGTAATAAGCAGAGGAATGTAATAAAAATTCTATATTGCAAAATATTCGATAAATTAAAATATAATTAGTATATAGTTTTGTTTCCTTTTAAGTAATCTATTTGCACCTTGTCTCTTGCCAATTTTCTTTTTATATATTCAAATGGTTGATTTTGATAAATTTGTGATTCATAAATATCTTTTTGTTCATATAAACTATATTTATCATAATCAAATTCATCCACATTCAAATATTTAATTTCATAATCATTTATACAAATGCCATTAAATCTCTTTTTATTAATTTTTATATCTTCTTTTTCACTTACAATTATTGCTTTTTCTGGTATATTATACTGGTTTATTTGTTCTGTATTAAAATCAATATTTAATATAATCTTGCTTCTTATCAAAGACTTTTTCTTGTTATTTGATATATTTATTATAATTCCTTCTTTTTCTAAGATATTAGATATTTTTTCAAATTTCCCAATATTATTTGTTACTATATTTACTGATTTATATTCTTGAACTATTTTTTGTAAATGTTCGAAAATATAGTCTGAAGTTAAATGGTTTATCAATATTGAAATTACGATATCTTCTTTTTTAAATTTTTCTTTTTTTACTATATACTCTAAAATTTCATATGTTAATACACTATATAACCATTTACCTTTTATTACTTCTATATTTGTTTTTTTTAATCCTTCCATAAACTCTTTTTTACTTTTTAATTTTTTACTTACACATACTTTTTTACAGCCTGTTTTGTCTAATATTTTTTTTATTTTGTTAACTAATATTTTCATTTTTTCTTTTTTTATATTTTCATCAACATTATTTATTGGTAAAATTATTTTATCTTCATACAATTCTATTACATTAAAAATTTTATTCCAAAATTTAGGCTTGTCACATTCTTGAATATAATACAAAAAAATCACCTCATATACTTTTTCTAAAATATATGAAGGTGATTTTTAAATTATAACATCTCTTTTTAATAAATTTTCTTTAATTATTCCTGTACCAATAAATTTATTTTCACAATAAATTCTATATACTCCATCAGGGAATTTTTGAGTCAGTTTTACTCCATTTAAAAATAGTTCTAATTTTCTATGGTTTAATTCTATTTTATCACTATTTTTAAATATTTCTTCTATTGGTATAATATGTGTTTCTATATTGTCATTTTCTAGATTATCTATTGATATAGAATCTTCTAACATAAATTTCCCAACTTTTAATCTTTCCAAACTTGCCATATATCCAATTGTTCCTAGTTTTTTTGCTATGTCTTCACATAAACTTCTTATATATGTTCCTTTTGAGCAATGAACTTTATATTCTATTTTTTTATTTTGTTTGTCCACATTTAATAATTCTATTTCATAAATTTCTATTTCTCTTTTAGGAACTTCTATATTTTGTCCTTTTCTTGCATATTCATATAGTTTTTTTCCATTAACTTTTATTGCGGAATAAATTGGTGGTGTTTGTATTTGTTTGCCTAAAAATTCTTTTAATTTTTCTGTAATATATTTAAAATCTAAAGCATTATCTCCAACTTCTTGTTCTTCTATTATTTCTCCCTCTTGGTCAGATGTAGTTGTTCTTTTACCTAATTGAATTGTTGCTTTATATATTTTATCATGTTCTATTAAATATTTTGAACATAATGTTCCTTTTCCAATTAGCAAAGGTAGAACTCCTGTTGCCATTGGGTCTAATGTTCCAGTATGTCCTACCTTTTGATTTGTTATTTTTTTTACTTTATAAACCACATCATGTGAAGTACAATTTTGGGGTTTATTTACTATTAGTATTCCATCCATTTCTATCCTCCCTTGGTGGTGATTTTGGGGACGGAGCAAAAAATCATCTAGTTCTATAAATTTATTTTACTGAAAATCATTTATTAAAAATGTTATTCAATTAGATGATTTTTTGCTCCGTCCCCAAAATCATTTCAAGTATTTTTTTGTTTCGTTTACTAATTTAGTTTTTACTTGTTCTGTGGTTCCTTGTATTTTAGCCCCTGCAGCTCTTGAATGACCTCCACCGCCAAACATTAAACATACATCAGATACATTTACATATTCTCCAGATCTCATAGATACTTTATACATTTTTTCGTCTTCATCATCTTGTCTTATAAATATTGAAACTTCAACACCTTCAATGCTTCTACCTATATTAACTAATCCTTCATGGTCTCCTTCTTCTGCATTTACATCTTCTAGGTCTTGTTTTGTAATATATGAAAATGCTATTTTTCCATCTTCTAATAATTCTAATCTATCTGATACTCTTTTCAATAATTCAAAATTAGCTTTTGTCTTTGTTTGTAATGTTCTTTTACAAATATCTGGTATATCTACACCTTTTCTTAGTAACTCTGCAGCATATTCAAATGTATCTGCTGTTGTAGAAGGGTATTGTAAACCTCCTGTATCTGTAATTATCCCTGTCATTAAACATGTTCCATTTTTTGAATCTACTTCTATGTCGTAATATGACAACATACTTAAGATTATTTCTGCACAAGCTGGTGCAACAGGATTAACATAATTTATATCTCCATACATGTTGTTACTTCCATGATGATCTATTACTATTGTTTTTTTAGCATTGTCAAAATATTCTCTATTGTCTAATCTTTTAATTGTTGCACAATCTAAGCTTATTGCTAAATCATAATTTTTTATATTACTTTCTGTTTTTATTTCATTACTTGCTGGTAAAAAATCAAATGTTCTAGCATGTTTAGTCATTATTAAATCTGATTTTTTCCCTATTTTTTCTAAACTTAGTTTTAAACCTAATGAACTTCCTATAGCATCTCCATCTGGTGCTTCATGTGTTAATATAACTATTTTTTCAGCTTTTTGTATTTCTTTTAAAATTACATCTAATGTCATATTAGTTCTCCTCTTCTTTTTTAGGTAAAATTTCTTTTAAGATGCTATCAATCTTAGCACCATATTCTAAAGAATCATCTAATTCAAATACAAGTTCTGGTGTATTACGTAAATTTACTTTTTTAGCTAATTCACTACGTAAAAATCCTGCTGATTTTTTTAGAGCTGCTAAAGTTTGTTTATTATCCTTAGCATTTAAAATACTTACATACACTTTAGCATATTTTAAGTCATTTGTAACTTTTACTTTAGTTACACTAATCATTCCAGTTGCATTTGGATTTTTTAATTTAAAACTAATTATATTACTTAATTCTTTTCTATATTCTTCATTTATTCTTTCTAATCTACTTTGACTTTCTGGCATCTTTCTCACTCTCCTTTACATTTATGGCAATAAATCTCTTTTATAAAAAGCAACTACAAGTTAGTTGGAAAAGAATTAAATTTTGGCAAGGAAAATTTCATTTAAAAGGCAAAGGCGCATACGTTTGTATGTAACTGCGTTTTAAATGAAATTTGACGTAGCCCAAAATTGTAATTATTTTCTAACGTACAATTATCTTTTTATTTCTTCCATAATATACACTTCTATCATATCGCCCTCTTTGATGTCATTATAGTTTTCAATTTGCATTCCACACTCAAAACCTTTTCCAACTTCTTTAACATCATCTTTAAATCTTTTTAATGTTGATAAATGTCCTTCATGTATTACTATGTTATCACGAATTACTCTTACTCCTGCATTTCTTTCAACTTTTCCAGAAAGTACATAAGCTCCTGCAATTGTTCCAACATTAGATATTCTAAATGTTTGTCTTACTTCTACATTACCAATAACTTTTTCTTCGTATTTTGGTTCTAGCATTCCTTTCATCGCAGCTTCAACATCTTCAATTGCTTGATATATTACAGAATATTGTTTTATTTCAACTTCGTCTTTTTCAGCTATTTCTTTTGCTGTACTATCTGGTCTTACATTAAATGCAATTATTATAGCATTTGAAACCTTTGCAAGTGTAACATCTGATTGATTTACAGCTCCTGCTGCAGCATGAATTACTTTTACTCTTACTTCTTCGTTTTCTAGTTTTTCTAATGCTTGTTTTACAGCTTCTACAGATCCTTGAACATCTGCTTTAACAATTAGATTTAATACTTTTAATTTTCCTTCTTCCATTTGGCTGAATAAGTTATCTAATGTTATTTTTGTTCCTTGATTTATAGCTTTTTCTCTTGCTTGATTTTTTCTCTTTTCTATTAAATGTTTTGCAACTTTTTCATTTTTAACTTCATAGAATGTTTCACCAGCTTCTGGTACTTCTGTTAATCCCATTATTTCTACTGGTGTAGATGGTCCAGCAGTTTTAACTTTTTTACCTTTGTCATCTTTCATCGCTCTAATTCTACCAATAGATGAACCTACAACAATTGTATCTCCTACATCTAAAGTTCCTCGTTGTACTAATACAGTTGCAATTGCACCTTTTGATTTATCAAGTCTAGCTTCAATAACAGCACCTTTTGATTGTTTATCTGGATTAGCTTTTAGTTCTAATACATCAGCTTCTAATAATACCATTTCTAATAATTGGTCTATATTTTTTCCTGTTTTAGCTGATATTGGAACAAATATTGTATCTCCACCCCATTCTTCTGGAACTAATTCATATTTCATTAATTCTTGTTTCACTTTGTCTGGGTTAGCATCTGGTAAATCGATTTTATTTATTGCTACAATTATTGGTATACCTGCAGATTTTGCGTGGTTTATAGCTTCAACTGTTTGAGGCATAACTCCATCATTTGCAGCTACTACTAGAATTGCTATATCTGTAATTTGAGCACCTCTAGCACGCATTGCTGTAAATGCTTCGTGTCCTGGTGTATCTAAAAATGTTATTAATCTATCATTTATTTTTACTTGATATGCACCTATTGCTTGTGTAATTCCACCCGCTTCTCCTTCAATTACATTTGTTTTTCTTATTGCGTCAAGTAATGAAGTTTTACCATGATCTACGTGTCCCATTACTACTATTACTGGTGGTCTTGGTTGTAAATCTTCTTCTCTATCTTCTGTTTCATCAAATAATATGTCTTCATCAGTTACTACTGTTTTCTTTTTAGCTGTAATTCCAAATTCTTGTGCTACTAAATAAGCTGTATCATAATCTATTTCTTGGTTTATTGTAGCCATAATTCCATATCCTAATAGTTTTTTAATTACATCTGCTGTTGTTTTTTTCATTTCAGCAGCTAAATCTTTTACAGTAATATTTTCTGGAATTTCAATTTCTGTTAGTTTAAATATTTTTTGTTTGTTTCTATCTTGATCATTTTGATTTTTTCTTTTTTTACCACGTCTTCCACGTTCTGTTGTTAAATCGTAATAATCTAACATTCCACCATCTTGGTCGTCAAACATATTTGATAATTTATTTGTTTGTCTTAACGATTTTAATTTTCCTTCATCAAAATCTCTGTTATTATTATTTCTTCTATTTCTATTTTTCTTATTGTTTTTATTTTCTTCAAAACGATTATTTGCTTTTTGTTTATCTATTTCTTTATTATATTCTCTAACAGGCTCTTTTTCTATATTTTCTACTGCCATTATGTTTTTAATATTTTTTTCTATTCCTTTTGCATCTAATGGTCGTTTATTATTATTGTTAAACCTGTTATTATTACTGTTATTATTTTGACGATAATCATTTCTTCCATTTCTATTATTATATCTATTGTTATCTCTATTGTCTCTGTTGTCTCTATTATATCCTTCTCTATTATCATTTCTACGATAATTTGAATTTTGATTATTATTTCTTTGTTGTCTATTATCCCTGTTATCTCTATTTCTAAAATTATTATTTCTATCTCTGTTAAATTCTCTATTTTCTTGTTTACGTGGTTCTGTAGAATTTACAACTGTTTCCTTTACTACTTGAGTCTTTGTTTTGTCTGTTCTTTCTACTTTTTCTGTATTTTGATTTTTCTCAATTTTTTCCACTTTTTCAGTCTTTACAGCCATTTCTTTTTTTTCTACTACTTCATTTTTTTCTTCTTTAACATTTTTTACTTCTTCTTGTTTTTTCTCTTCTTTTTTTGGTGCTAAACCAAATAATTCGCTTACAGTCATTGGTTTATTTGGTTTGTTTCTATAAACAATATTATAGTCTTTATTTTGTTTTCTTTCTACAAATCCCACATTATTCTTTTTTGATTGTTTTGGTGTATCTTCTTTTTTCTTTGTTTGTTCATCTTCTTTTGATATGATTACTTCTCTTCTAATAATAACAGGTGCTTTTTCTTCTTTTTTATTTTCCATTTTTCTTTTATTTTCTTTTCCCTTTTCTTGTTTTTCTATTTCTTGTTTTACTTCTTTTTTATTTAAATTACTTTCTAATTTTCCAGCTTCTTCTTCTGTTATAGCACTTAAATGACTTTTTACATCTATATTTAGTTTTTTTGCCATTTCTATGACATCTTTACTGGCTAAGTTTAATTTCTTTGCTATTTCATATATTTTTATCTTACCCAATAACTTCACCCCCATTATTTATTCTCTCTATTTCTTTAGATAAATTTATATCTTCTATTCCTAATATAGCTTTATTATTTTTACCAATTGCTTTACTTAATTCTTCTATACTTCCATTTATTATAATTGGTATATTATATTGTACTGCCAATTTATTAAATTTATCTTTTGTCCTTTCAGAAGCATCTTCTGCTATGATAAACAACTTTACTTTTCCCTTTTTAGCTTGAGTTTCTACACTATCTGCTCCAAATGATACTTTTCTTGCTCGTGCAGATAAACCTATTAATCCTAATATTTTCTTATTTGTCAAGTATTACACCTCTTAATTTTTCATATATTTCATTTGATATTTTTATATCAAATACTTTTTCTAATCTTTTTGTTTTTATTAGATTTTCTAGACATTGAATATCATCACATATGTATGCTCCTCTACCTGGCATTTTACCAGTTCTGTCAATATTTATTTCATTATCTTTATTTTTTACAATTCTAATAAATTCTTTTTTAGCTTTTTTTTCATTACATCCCATACAGGTTCTTTCAGGTTGCTTTTTCATTTTGCTACCTCCTTTATTGTATGTCCTAAAATATATATTTATTCTGTTTCTTCGCTTTCGTGTTCTGCTACATCTTCTGATTCTTCTTGAACTTTCGATAATAATTCTCTAAATTGTGTTTCAGATTTTATATCTATTTTCCAATCTGTTAGTCTTGCTGCTAATCTTGCATTTTGTCCTGATTTACCAATTGCTAATGATAATTGGTCATCTGGAACAATTACTTGTGCAAATTTGTTTTCTGGCTTTATATCTACCGCAAGAATTTGTGCAGGTAATAAACTTGCTGCTATATATATTGAAGGATCTTCATTCCATTCTATTACATCTATTTTTTCTCCATTTAATTCATTTATCACATTTTGAATTCTTACACCTTTTTGTCCAACACAAGAACCTACTGGATCTATATTAGGATCTGGTGAATATACAGCAACTTTACTTCTATATCCAGGATCTCTTGAAACACTTTTTATTTCAATTACACCTTCATAAATTTCTGGTATTTCAAATTCTAATAATTTTCTTACAAAATCAGGATGACTTCTTGATACTATAACTTGAGGAGCTCCTTTTAATCCTTTTTCAACTTTTAGTACATATCCTTTTATTTTGTCATTTACTTTGTAGTGTTCAGTTGGTATTTGTTCTTTTTTAGGCATTACACCTTCTAGTTTTCCTAAATCCATTACAACAATATTTCCATCAGCTTTTTGAACTAAACCTGAAACAATTTCACCTTTTCTTTCATCAAATTCATTATATACAATTTCTCTTTCTGCTTCTCTTAGTTTTTGAATAATTACTTGTTTTGCAGTTTGAGCAGCAATTCTCCCAAAATCTCTTGGTACTATTTCAATATTTACTTCGTCTTCTTCATTGTAGTCTGGATTGATTTTTTGAGCTTCTTCTAATCCTATTTCTGTTTCTGGATTTTCAACTTTTTCTACTACTTTTTTTACGGCATATAAATGTGTTGCTCCTGTTTGTCTATCCATTTCTACTTTTACATTTTCTAATGAGTCAAAGTTTCTTTTATATGCTGTTACTAGTGCTGTTTCTATTGCTTCTAATAGATATTCTTTATCCATTCCCTTTTCTTTTTCTAATTCTTCTAATGCTAATATTAATTCTTTGTTGTCAATTGCTGGCGCTTTTTCTTGACTTTTAGCTTGTTTTTTCATTTTTAAATCCTCCCTTTACCAATTATAAACTGTTTTTATTTGTGCTATATTTTTACGTTCTATTATTATTTCTTTTTCTGATACTTCAATTGTTAGTATCTCTGGTGTAAAACTCTTTAATATTCCTATATATTCTTTTTGACCATTTTCGTCTTTTCTAAATAATTTGACATTTATTTCTACACCTATATTTTGCTCTAAATGTTTATCTTTCCTAAGTACTCTTTCTATTCCTGGTGATGATACCTCCAAAAAATATGATTCTTTAATGCAATTTGCTTCATCTAATAAATCATTTATTCCATCATTTACTTTTTCACAATCATTAAGGTCTATTCCCTCTGGTTTATCTATAAAGATTCTTAAAAAGTAATTTTTTCCTTCTTTACAATATTCTACATCATATAAGTCATATCCTAATTCTTCTACTTTTCCTTTTATCAAATTTTCTACATTATCTTCTATCTTTGACAAAATATCACACCCCTTATACCAATCAAGAGTGGGATTTGTTCCCACTCTTTCTGTTATTACTTAAGTTACATTTATTATTATACCCAATTTTTGGCATAATTGCAAGCTTTTTGGCTATTTTTTCTAATTTTTATCCTAATTATTATATATTATTGATTTTCTTTATTATTTTGTTCTTGGCTTCCTTGAGATTGCTCTTGACCATTATCTGCACTTTGTTGTTCTTGAGTCTGTTGTTGATTATTTTGTTGTTCTTCACCTTGATTGCTTTGTGATGAATTTTCATTATTATTATTTGTATTACTATTATTTGAAGTATTAGTATTTATATCTATTGATGTATTTTGATTTTTACTTACCCCAATTTTTTTCAAATACTCTTCAGCATCCATTATTCCATTATTTGCTGTAATATAATAATGTTTTTGACCACCACTTATTGTCATATATATATCATCTGCAACAGGTGCTGCAAATAGTTCTTTTCCTGCTGAACTTAATAATGTATATTTTTTATTTTTACATGCAACCAATACATTATAATCTGGAATTACTAGTAAACTTAATGCATCTTTATTACTTGTTGTTACATATCCAAAACTGTCATATATGTAATCAACTACTAATTTTCCATTTTTATCATATAATCCCCATGTTTTATCTTTTCTTGCAGGGATTAAATTTCCTGCCAATATATATTTATTTTTAATATTATTTTGATCAAATGTTGAAACATCCATTCCTATTTCATCATTTTCAATATATATTTTGGTATTACCATTTAGGTCTAATACACCATATTTTCTATCTTTTTGAACTACATATAAACCAGTTTCTCCATCCATCAATTCTATTGAGTCATATAATGGTTGTACTTTTGTTCTTCCCGTTTTATCTAAAATTCCAACCTTTTTATTGCTTGTAATTTTAAAGTCTCCTATTTCTGGTTCATAAGTTATGTTATCATATTTAGCTTCTAATATGCTTTTACCATCTAAATCTATTACTGCATATATTTCATTATCACCTTTTTTTACAACTAACATATCTTGTAAAATCGCTTTTTGATTAGCTAGTTCTGTACTAATTTCTTTATATCCGTTGTCTAATGCTACTGCAGAATAGGTTTGAACTAAATAAGGTAATGTATTAATATATACTCTATTTTTATCTTGATTATATATAAAACTTACATTAAATGCTTTTGAAATTGCTTCTGAACTTGCATATAGAATACCATTTTTAGCAATTACAGGTAATTTTACAGTATCTATTTCATAATTTGCGTTTGTAACTGTAAGGTCTAATTTCTCTATCTCATTTGAACCTAATGCAAAATTTGCAACTTCACTTTCATTTTGAACATAACATTTGCTTTTCTCTTGTGATTTTTCTTCATAGCTACCATCATAACTATCATAATTCAAATAACTTGCTATTTCTTTTATTGGTGCATATATTGTTCCATCTTCTTCAAAAAATAATATGCTTTTCAATTTTTCATTTACTTGTCCATCTAATACAACTCTTAGTGTTGTGCTTTGAACATATACCAAATAAACTGATATTCCTATTATTGCCATCACAAGTAATATAATAAATATTAAAACTATTCTTGTAGCTTTTTTCCCCTTTTTTTGTTCTCTATCTCTAACGCTTTCGTCAATTAAATTCATTAGTATCCCCTCCTATTTAGTATAACCATATTTTTCATAAAATTCGTCTCTAAAGTTACCTAAATTATCATTCTCTATTTCTATTCTAACCTTTTCCATTAAATTAGTCAAGAACCTTAAGTTATGTATTGACAATAATCTAACACCTAATATTTCATTTGCTTTTATTAAATGTCTTATATATCCTCTAGTATAATTTTTACAAGTATAGCAATCACATTCTGGGTCTAATGGAGTCCAATCTCTTTCATATGTTGCATTTCTTACAACTACTTTTCCATGTGATGTCATTGCAGTTCCATTTCTTGCAATTCTTGTTGGTAATACACAATCACACATATCAATCCCAGCAATTGCAGCTTCAATTAAGTAATCAGGCGTTCCAACTCCCATTAAATATCTTGGTTTGTCTTTAGGCATAAGTGGCGCTGTATGACGTAAAATATCTAAAAAGATATCTTTAGGTTCTCCTACACTTATTCCTCCAATGGCATATCCTGGTAAATCTAAGTCAATTAAATCTTTAGCACTTTGCTCTCTTAAATCTTTATAAAAACCGCCTTGAATAATTCCGAATAATGATTGCTTGTCAACTGTTTTATGAGCTTCTTTACATCTTTTAGCCCATCTAGTTGTTCTTTCCATAGAATTTTTAGTATATTCATATGTTGATGGATATGGGCAACATTCATCAAAAGCCATTATTATATCTGCTCCTAAGTCTTCCTCTGTTTCCATTACAGATTCTGGAGAGAAGAAATGTTTACTTCCATCTAAATGTGATTTAAATTCAACTCCTTCTTCTGATATTGTTCTTAAATCACCTAAACTAAATACTTGAAATCCTCCACTATCAGTTAATATTGGTCTATCCCATCTCATAAAATTGTGAAGTCCACCTGCTTCTTTTACAATTTTACTTCCTGGGCGTAAATATAAATGATATGTATTTGATAATATAATTTGAGCTTTTACTTCTTCTTTTAATTCCTCTGGTGTCATTGATTTTACCGTAGCTTGTGTTCCAACTGGCATAAATATTGGAGTTTGTATATCTCCATGTGGTGTATGTATTACTCCTCTTCTTGCTCCTGTTTGTTTACATTCATGTAATAATTCATATGTTACTGCTGGTTTCATATTTCCTCCTAATGATTTTGGGGTCGGAGCAAAAAATCATTTTTGCCCATTGCCCAAAATTCAATTTTTTATTTTTATATTTACCATTCACTAATATGCTAAAAATGATTTTTTGCTCCGACCCCAAAATCATTTTATTAACATAGCATCTCCAAAACTAAAAAATCTATATTTTTGTTCTACCGCTTCTTTATATGCTTTCATTATATAATCTTTTCCTGCTAGTGCAGAAACTAACATTACTAATGTTGATTGTGGTAAATGGAAATTTGTTATTAATGCATCTAAGCATCTGAATTTATATCCTGGATATATAAATATTTGTGTATCTCCTTCAGTTGGTTTTACATATCCATTATCATCAGCGATTGTTTCCAATACTCTACAAGATGTTGTTCCTACTGCAATTACTCTATGTCCTGATTTTTTTGCTTTATTTATTTTTTCACAATCTTCTTCTTTTATATAAAAATGTTCTGAATGCATTTGATGTGCTTCAACTGTGTCTTCTTTTACTGGTCTAAATGTACCGATTCCAACATGTAATGTTACATTTGCTATATCTATTCCTTTTTCTTCTATTTTCTTTAAGAGTTCTGGAGTAAAGTGTAGCCCTGCTGTTGGTGCTGCTGCTGAACCCTCATATTTTGCATATACTGTTTGGTATCTATCTTTTTCTTTTAGGCTTTCATGTATATATGGTGGCAATGGCATCAATCCAATTTTGTCCAATATTTCATTAAAAATTCCTTCATAATGAAATTTAACTTTTCTAGTTCCTCCTGGCATTGTGTCTAAAACTTCTGCCTTTAATATTCCATCTCCAAATATTACTTTTGCTCCTACATGTAATTTGTTTCCAGGTCTTACTATACATTCCCATATGTCTTTTTCCATATTATTTAATAATAGAAATTCAACTTTTGCTCCTGTTTCTTTTTTTCCATATAGCCTTGCTGGTATTACTTTTGTATTATTTCTTACTAATACATCTCCTGGTTCTAAATAGTCAATTACATCTTTAAAATGTTTATGTTCAATTGTTTGTTCTTTTCTATCTAATACCATTAATCGTGATTCATCTCTTTTTTCCATTGGTGTTTGTGCTATTAGTTCTTCTGGTAATTCATAATCAAAATCTGTAACTTTCATTTTATTTTTTGCCTTCTTTCTTTGTATTACTTGAAATATTATTTATTTTCCGTTAATTTTGTTAAAAACTTTTCTTACCGCTTCTTGAATTTCTTCTATAAAATTTGTTGGTTGTTTAAATACTGTTTTTATTAAATATGAGTTTTGAAAATCACTTGTCTTAGCTGGTTTTAAACTATATATTTCTTCTGGTAAACCTATTTTTCCATTTGATGTTTCTATATTTTTATTCATATAATCTTTATACCATTTTTCTTGACCATATAGTTTTTCATTTTTATATCCATATTTTTCATAATCATGCAATTCTGGTCTTTCATATCCATATTCTTTTGCATTTCTTTCCAATGTGTGTAAAAATTCATGTAAAAATACTTCTTCTGGAAATTGATTTACACCTGTTTTATATTTATATATATAACTTTTTTCTTCATTTGGTAGTCTTATATTAGAAAAGCCTATTCCATAATAATCCATACCACCGAAGTCCTATCCAATCATTTATCTCAATATCATTTTTGTGTGTTTCATCTCCGTAACTTCATCACAACGAAAATATGATCATATTCTCCATTAGCAACTACATTTTTTATTTGAGTCTCAACATTTTCAGGTGCTACATAATATCCGAATTCATCATCATATGATAATTGTGTAAGAGGTTCTGTAATTTTATATACATCACATTTAGCTTTCATTTTCCCTTTAGACATAGTGTCACATACATTTGAAAATCTGCTTATTGTTGTTTCTATATCTTTAATATCTGCATCTTTTACTTTTAGATTTATATTTTTTCCATTTAAGTTAACATCTGTTGATTCTAATATAAAACATGCAAATTTCCAGTTATTATCATTTTCTGCGATTCCTTCTTCTAAAGTAAAATCAGAAAACCAAGCAGTTCCTTTAGCTTGTCCTGCATTTCCTCCCAGTCTAAAACCTAAATTAACAGTATCTCTGTCTTCACTATTAAAAATAAATTCTATTTTTTGCCATTCTGTTGTTCCTTGAATTGCAATTGACCTTTCTGTACTTCCTTCTATTGATATCTGAGCACCTATACTTGATTGTTCCTCCTCTGGAACTACGTTTTCTGTTTTCAACATACATGTAACTTTATATGGCTGATTTTTTTCTACTTTGATTGTTTCATAAAACATTGCATCATTGTATTCTTCTGATTTTATCCTATAGCTACTTTGTTTGCTATATTTTACTTTGTTGTCTCTTTTAAATTCTGATGTATATAATTTTTCTTCACTCCTAACAAAGTCATTAAAATTGTTTTCTTGATAATATCTATATACAAACCATAATATCACACATAATATTATTACAGTTATTGCATATATAATTTTAGAACCACCAGATTTATTATTCATAATTCTAAATTCTCCAATCTTTTGTTTATTGATGTACCAAAAAGCTATGGATTTTTTGTCCACAGCTTTTGATGTACTTAAAATTATAAGTCTTTCATTGAAAGGTTAATTCTTCCTTGGTCATCTATTTCAACTACTTTTACAGTAACTTTATCACCAACATGAAGAACATCTTCAACATTTTTAATTCTCTCTTTTGATATTTTAGATATGTGTAGTAATCCTTCTTTTCCTCCACGGCCTAAGTCTACAAAAGCTCCAAAATTCATTATTCTAACAACTTCTCCATAATAAATTTCTCCAACTTCTACATCTTTAGCTATACCTTCAACCATTTCTAATGCTTGTTCTGCTTTATCATTATCTGTTGAATAAATAAATACTTGTCCATCTTCTTCTATATCGATTTTTACACCTGTTTCTTCAATAATTTTATTTATCATTTTTCCACCAGGTCCTATTACATCTTTTATTTTATCAACATTTATTTTTGTTGTTACAATTCTTGGTGCATATTTAGAAACTTCTTTTCTTGGTTCAGCTAATACTGGAGCCATTATATCATCTAAAATATATTTTCTAGCTTTAGCTGTTTTTTCAAATGCTTCTTGAATTATTTCATATGTTAATCCATCACATTTAATATCAACTTGAATAGCTGTAATTCCTTTTTCAGTTCCACCTACTTTAAAGTCCATATCTCCAAAGAAATCTTCTAATCCTTGGATATCTACTAACATTACATAGTCTTTATCATCATCTGGATTTGTTATTAATCCTGTTGAAATACCAGCAACTGGTCTTTTGATTGGAACTCCTGCATCCATTAAACTTAATGTACTACCACAGATACTTGCTTGTGATGTTGAACCATTTGAAGATAAAACTTCTGATACAACTCTTATTGCATATGGAAATTCTTCTTTTGATGGTAATACTGGAACTAATGCTTTTTCTGCTAATGCTCCATGTCCAATTTCTCTTCTTCCTGGTCCTCTTGATGGTCTTGCTTCACCTACTGAGTAACTTGGGAAATTATATTGATGCATATATCTTTTAGCATCTTCTGTTGTATCAATTCCATCTAATGTTTGCTCTTCGCTCATCATTCCAAGTGTAGTTATTGATAATACTTGAGTTTGTCCTCTTGTAAATAATGCACTACCATGTGTACGAGGTAATAAGCCTACTTCGCAAGAAAGTGGTCTAATTTCATCTAATGCCCTCCCATCAACTCTTTTATGTTCATTAAATATCATTTCTCTTACACATTTTTTCTCTAATTTGTAGATAGCTTCTCCGATATCTGATTTGTGTTCTTCAAATGCTTCTTCTCCAAATTTTTCTGTATATGCTTCTTGAATTTTAGCTGTTAATTCATCAATATTTTTGTCTCTTGTTTCTTTGTCTTTTTCTTGAACTTTTTCTTTCATTTCATCTTTAAAGTTTTCTTCAATATATTCATATACATCATGATCTACTTCAAATGATTTATATTCAAATTTTGGTTTTCCAATTTCTTTTTGAATTCCAGAAATAAATTCACATATCTTTTTAATTTCAGTATGTGCAGCTTTTATAGCATCTAACATTACTTCATTTGATACTTCATTTGCACCAGCTTCAATCATTGTTATTTTTTCTTCTGTTGCTGCTACTGTTAATGTTAAATCACTTTTTTCTCTTTGTTCAACTGTTGGGTTTATAACAATTTGTCCATCAACTAATCCAACATTTACTGCTGCTGTTGGTCCATTAAATGGTATATCTGATATTGCTAAAGCTGCTGCTGCACCTATCATAGCTGCTACTTCTGGTGAGTTATCTTGTTCAACACAAAGAACTGTACCTACAACAACTACGTCATTTCTAAAGTCTTTTGGAAATAATGGACGTAATGGTCTATCAATTGCTCTTGATGTTAAAATTGCTTTGTCTGTTGGTTTTCCTTCTCTTTTTAGAAATCCACCTGGTATTTTTCCTACAGCATATAATTTTTCTTCAAAATCTACTGATAATGGGAAAAAGTCTATTCCTTCTCTTGGTTCTTTAGATGCTGTTACATTTACTAACACACAAGTATCTCCATAACGTACTAATACGCTTCCATTGGCAAGTCCTGCCATTTTTCCGGTTTCTATTACTAATTTTCTTCCGGCTAATTCTGTTTCATAAGTTTTAAACATATGATTCCTTCCTTTCTTTTTGTGCCATATAAATTAGATTGTAACCTCTATATTATGCTATATATGTTGTATAGCACAGTATACAAGCTACTTACCTAAATTCATTGGCACATTATTTTTTTATTTTACACCTTTTTTATTTTAAATATATTAAGCATTAAAAAAAGTTTTTTCTTGAGAAAAGCCCGTGCTAAAAATAAGCATAGGCTTTCACAATTTTACTATTTTCTTAGTCCTAATTTTTCAACGATTGCTCTATATCTATTAACATCTTTTTTTACTAAGTAGTTTAATAGATTTCTTCTTTTTCCAACCATTTTTAATAGACCACGTCTTGAATGGTTATCTTTTTTGTGAACTTTTAAGTGTTCTGTTAATTCATTAATTCTTTCTGTTAAAAGAGCGATTTGAACTTCTGGAGAACCAGTATCTTTTTCATCTCTTTTATAAGTATTAATAATTTCTTGTTTCTTTTCGCTTGTTATCATCTTGCTACACCTCCTAATTTTATTTTATTCCTTTAACCTGGCTTATAGTCAAGGTGTTTAACTAATCAAGCTAAGTAAAAGGTATCGTTCTTACGACATTTATTATTTTACTATATTTTCATTTAAATTGCAAGATTTTTTAGTATTTTTATCTTATTTATTTGAGTTATTTTTCTTTATTGAAAATTTATTCATTACTATTCCAACTCCATGAACTATTTTGGTTGAATTGCTATTGGCTATATTTTTTCCTATTGCTTTTCCTCCAACTGTTAAAGCTGAAACTACCGCACTAAGTACAAATTGTAAGTTAAAATCCATACCAAATTGTTCAGTTATCTTTACTGCAATTAATGCACTAATTGCTCCACTTAATACTCCACAAATATCTCCAATTACATCTGCGCAAATATTTGATACCCTTGGAGCATTTCTTATTAATTTTATTGAATCTTTAGAGCCTTCTACTTTTTTAGTAGCTTTAGCATGAAATTCATTTTCATTAGCAACAGTAACTGCAACACCTATAATATCAAATATAATTCCTATAAAGATTACCGCAATTAAAATTAATATTGCTGGTATTAAGCTTAAGTTTGAAACTCCATTTGTTGATACATATGAAAATACCATTGATAAAATAAATGTCATTATAAACACTTCAATAAACCATTTAATATTTTCATTTTCATCTTTTTTGTTTGTTTTCATTTTTTATATTTATTCCTCCTATTAAATATATCTAGTTTTTATTTTTAATATAATTTTTATGACATTTAGTTATAAAATAATAGTTTACTGCATCTAAATTCAGAAACTTAATATGTGTAATATAGTTATTT
>OGOW01001939.1_pt1 | contig 17523 bp, 15 predicted proteins | sample 1552781 | NCBI WGS metagenome assembly OGOW01 (sample SAMEA2580145, study PRJEB22360) | human gut metagenome | biome: human gut; feature: human-associated habitat; material: faeces | place: Denmark | collected 2008/2010
TGGCTTAATCAGTCAATAAATACTGCTTCTCAAAAATTATATGCGGAAACGTACCAAGAGTTATATTTTTCTCAGATGCTACATTCAATGTATATGACAAGATCCCAATTAAAAGCTGATTTGTTAGCAATGGATATAAAAAATGACTCTATGTATAGTTCGATTGCAAATCTAGCTCTTAAACTAGAGGTTCCGGTATTTTGTAATGTTGATTTAAAAGATATAATTGAAATAAGACAAAATTATGGTCAGAGCTTTAGAAATTTTAGAAGTAAACTGGGCGAAAAATTGATTAAGTTGAATGGACTGAAGGACGATGAAATGTTAAAGAGGGAATTAGATGCTGTATCATATGAAATAACGGAAACATATATAAATGATATTGCTAAAGAAATTTCATCTCTAAAAAGATCTATTGGAATGGATGGAATAATTTTAACTGGAACATTATTGACAAGTTATGCAACTGGTGGATTATCATTACTTGGGTCGGTTGCGGCAACTATTTCCGCAATGAAAGATTCTACAAAACTATTTGGAGATGTACGAGAAAATCCAGGATATTTTTTATGGAAGATTGATAAGAAAAATAGAAGAAAATGGTAATAAGAAAGAGAGCGTTGGTAAGGTATGTGTTGGAGTGAACCAAGAATAAAATTTTGTGACAATGACATAACATCCTCCCCACTGATTTTGTGACAACAATATAACGTCCTCCGTCCAAAAACAACGGTTTTATGGGAAAAATCGAAGGAAAAAAAGGTCAAAAAGTTTGTAGCAATGACTTGACATCCTCGGGGGCGCTTTGTGCAGCACAAAGTATTCCATTATAGTTGAAAAATAAGCCTTTTCGAGAAAAACAGTCGTATGTCTGTTATTATCCGGAAAATTTATCACTGTAATGAATATGCATATCTTCCCAGTCCATGAATAATACATAGAACACCCTTCCGTATTGCTGGCTTTCTACGATTCTTCCGTGATCGAGGACAGAAAGATAGGAGCCGTCAGCTTTTCGGAGGTGAAAGTGAATATAGTCATTTTCATTACCACTATCAATCTGTTCCCAGATGCTGGATTCTATCTGTTTCTGTTCATCTTTCAGGATCAGGTTGCGGAAGCGCTTATTGGTGAGTCTGAAGAGCTCGTCCATATCTTTATATCCGGTCATATGAAGGAACTCATGGTTTGCATAAAAGAGTTCGTCATCGTCTTTGTCCGCTCTGTATATGATAAATGCACCCGGAAGGTGTTCAGAGATATCTTTAAATGCGAATCCCAGTTGTTTACGGATTCCGGACTGAAGACCTTCCCTGTAGGCCATACACCCGTTTTTTCCGTGAAGTTTTATTTCATAAAGGGCTGCATCTGCACAGCGCATAAGCTGTGAACGGCTGGCTGCAAATGTGGGATATTCCGCATATCCCAGAGAAATGTTAAATGACTGTTCTTTTCCCTTGTATGAGAATGCCTTTGGAAGTCCGGTAAATTGCTGTAGCAGTTCTTTTGCATCTTCACAGGTATAATTTTGTAAAAGAATACAGAATTCATCCCCGCCGTTTCTTCCCAGTAATGCATCAGATGGAAAAAATGTTTTCATGCTGTCTGCCAGACTCTTTAATGCTTTGTCTCCATAGGCGTGGCCATAGATATCATTAATAAACTTAAAATCATCGATATCAAGGAGTGCAGCCACAAAATGTGCTTTCGGATTTTTATCCATCATCTTTTCTGCTGATTCGTCAAATCCATAGCGGTTGTAAATACCTGTAAGAGAATCCGTGCGTGCCAGTATCTGAAATTTATTTTTGTTTTCGTTTGATACCAGCCATACCCTGATAAGTCCCGACAGAAGTAAGGTGATGGCAGTAAATATTATACTGGCTTTTGCTATTAATAAATTGTCTTGCCATCCGCTTTCAGGAGTTAATTCAAACTTCCAGCTTTCTTTCCCTATGGTAAAATCATAAGAAACCGGCTGCGTTATCTGACCATCTGACTGGTAAACGGTTTTATAAGTGTCACTCCAGGGAGTTTCTGTTTTGGAAAGTCTGTACTCATATCCAAAACCTGAAAGTGCATGGATCGAGTCGGAAAAAATATCAGGAACACGCAGGATAACAATGGTAAATCCCCAGAAATACGCCTGTCCGTGCTCATCATTCAGGTAGAGCGGATTGCGAACAGCAATTCCATAGCTGCCCTGTTTAAATTCAAAGGGTCCATGTGTAATGATTGTATGGTTGTCTCTTGCATAACAGGAAATTCTGCCACGGTCTTTATCATGGAGCAGATCAATTTTACCTGCCTCATTTCCTTCAGCAGGATAAATATCTGTTACAACACCGTCCGGAGCAAGCTGTACACTTTCAATAGAATCAGATATAAGATTTTCTGCAATCGTATCAAATTGCTTGATATCTCCATTTCCACTGATCAGAACCTGTTTCAGAGTATCTGTGATCGCAATTCCATTTGTAATTTCATTTTTAATACGTTCGCCGTAGGTTGATACATTTAATTGTGCGGTTGTGTGTCTCTGCCATTTTTCGTGAGTGTCTGTTTTGTATACGATGAAACCAACAAGGCACATGCTCAGTAAAAAAACGATAAGAGGCACAAGATTTTTTTCTTCACCTGTTTCACCTCATTTTTATCGGATATTTTTATGATGGAATATTATAGCACAGAAATGAAAAAACGGAATGAATTTTTTTCAAAACACAGGTACAAAAACATAGGCAAAATCAGACAAAAGTTTCTTAAAGTGAAAATGTTGTAGGTATGAGGAAAACATGTTATGGTATGTATACAATGCGTAAAGAGGAGCAGAAAAAATGAAGTACGAACATATCACAGAGGGCCGTTTCATAGATCGTCCCAATCGGTTTATTGCACATGTGGAGATCAATGGGCAGGTGGAAACGGTTCATGTAAAGAATACAGGCAGGTGCAGGGAGCTTCTGGTCCCGGGTACACAGGTTTTTCTGGAAAAGAGCAGCAATCCGGCGAGAAAGACAGCCTATGATCTGATCTGCGTAAATAAAAAGGGCAGGGGTCTGATCAATATGGATTCTCAGATTCCTAATAAAGCAGCGCTGGAATGGATAAAGGCAGGACATCTTTTTCCGGAGAAGGTTCAGGTAACGCCGGAGAAGACCTATGGAAATTCCAGATTTGATCTTTACGTCTGTTCAGAGAAACGCAAGGCTTTTATAGAAGTAAAAGGTGTCACTCTGGAGTCGGATAATATAGCACGCTTCCCCGATGCACCGACAGAAAGAGGTGTGAAGCATCTGAAGGAGCTGATCCATTGTATGCAGGAAGGATACGAAGCTTATCTGCTTCTGGTGATCCAGATGAAGGGAGTTGACAGGTTTGAGCCCAATTGGGGGACTCATCGGGAATTTGGAGAAACATTACAGGAAGCGGAAAGGGCAGGAGTGCATATTCTGGCCTATGACTGCCTGGTAGAACCTGACAGAATGGAAATTCATGATCCGGTACCTGTATGCTTTGCTTCTGACTGGAAATAAAAAAGTATTCCCGCAATCAGCAGGTCCTATTCAAAATTCCATTGCCGCAGGCAATCTGGAATGAATTTTGGCTACGTTACTGTGAACAGTAACGAAAAGATAAAGCAAAATCAGTTGTTGATTACAACACCTTTCTGAAGCATTATATTTGCATACAGAGCTTTTTCGCTTGTGGAAATAATGCAATATGCAGTTTTGGCTTCTTCATAGAAAGCGAAACGTTCAATATTTCCAACCGCTTTATCGCCGCGCTCGTCATATTTGGCAACGATTTCTTTATATGTATCCCAGATTGGTGTTTCTACATTATCGCCAGGCATAACTTCCATGAGATTTACAGGATGCTCTACGTAAGTATCCAGTGGAAACAGTTTGAGGATCGCATCCAGGATTTCCGGTACACCATGTCCGTCACAGCGGATAGTGATGGCATTCTTTCCCATAGATTCAACAGGGAAGTTACCGTCTGCGATAACAAGACGATCGCTGTGTCCCATTTCACATAAAACTTTTAATAATTCCGGTGATAAAATTTCAGGAATTCCCTTTAACATAATTTGTATTCTCCTTTCAAAATTCTGAAAATCATTGTAAACAGTTTAATGAAAAAAATCAGATTATTCAAGGCAATATTTTACGCAAAAAGAGTAAATTTTTATAGTTTACAGCGGAGGAAACAGTAATACACAGAGTTGTATGAAATGCACAAAAATATATTGAAAAAATTGAAAAAATAGTATAAATATGCTATTATCATTATAGCGAATCAAGCGGATATTTGAAATTTACTTTGCTGTTTGCTTATAACCGAATAGCTGCCTGGCAGAGGACTTACCTGATTCGGTAAAATAAGTAAAAGGATGTAGTAGTTTTAAGCCAAAATTCCATTGCCGCAGGCAATCTGGAATGAATTTTGGCTAAGTTAGTGTGAACGGAGTGAACAGTAACATTTTTATTTGGGTTATCAGGCAGAGGGATGATGCCTGATCTTATGGGGGATAAAATTTAATATGTACAAAATATTATTGGTAGACGACGAAATCCTGGTCAGGGATGCAATCAGGGAGAACATTGACTGGAAAAGCCTGGACTGTGAGCTTGTGGGGGATTGTGAGAATGGCAGACAGGCAGTGGAATTTGTGCAGAGCCACAAGGTGGATGTTGTATTGACAGATATCTGTATGCCTTATATGGATGGTATGGAACTGAGCGAGTTTCTTCATGATAATTATCCGGATATTCTTATTGTTATATTCAGCGGTTTTGGGGAATTTGAATATGCGAAGAAAGCAATCCGTTATAATGTAAGTGAATATATGCTCAAACCTGTCACAGCAATGGAACTGACAAAAGTGCTCCGGAATATGAAAGAAAAGCTGGATTCCAGAAAAAAAGAACAGAAAAAAATGGAATCCCTGTCGCAGACTTCAAAGGATTATCACAAGAATGTGGATGTCATCCGGTCGAAAGCACTGGAGACTCTTGTAAATTGTACCAGAGATGTACAGGTAAGTCTTCTGGAACTGAAAAAGCTGGGGATCAGCTTTGACTGTTCGAGCTACAGAGTAGCTGTTTTTGATATGGACACTTACTCAGAAATGTATCAGGTAGATATGCATAAACAGCAGGAAAGCGCATTGATGTCCTTTGTACTTTTTAATATAAGCAATGAAATTGTGACCAGAGAGAACGCAGGTGTTGCTTATCAGGAAGGCAGCAATCGGGTATGCATTATATTTACAGGATGCAGATCCAGAGAATTCGGAGACAAAATACATAGTATCTGTCAGGAAATCCAGCAGAAAGTAAAAGAAGTGATTGGGATTGAAACTTCTATAGGAATCGGAAGCTGGGTGAGATCACCTCAGGAACTGGTCTATTCCTATAAGCTTGCTGAGAAAGCCATTGGCTATCGGTATCTGCTGGGAGGCAGCCTCCTTTTGGATATGGAAGAAAAGAAAACGGACAACAGTATTAATCTTATAAAATCTCTGGAAACACTGACAGAAGAGATAAAGGTCGGAAACAGGCAGAAAGTGACAGAAATCCTGGAGCAGATCGATCATGAGATCAAAGGGGCACTGGTGGAGAAAAGCTATGCCTGCATTTATCTTCAGCAGGTGATACGTGCCATCGGAAATACCTGCCAGTCCCTGAGTGATGATCCGGAAAAGATCATTGCTCAGAGAGAGAAGCTTCTGAAAGAAGTTTCTCAGGCAAAAACCTTTGATAAAGCAGTGACATTGGTGAAGGAGTATGCTGAAGGAGTATTTGAATCACTTCAGGATCTGAATAGTTCCAACGGCCAGAGGCAGGGAATGATGGCTATGGATTATATCCGGAAAAATTATATGGATCCGGATCTGAGTCTGAACAGTATCTGTTCTTATCTGAATATCAGTACCAGCTATTTCAGTACTATTTTTAAGGAGATGACAGGGGAAACATTTGTCGAATCACTTACCAGGATCAGAATGGAGAAGGCGAAGGAACTCCTGGAGAATACAACTCTGAAGAATTATGAGATTGCGGAAAAAGTAGGATTTTCAGATCCACACTATTTCGGAATTTCATTTAAGAAGATGACAGGAAAAACACCTACCGAATATGCAAGGGAGAAACGCCGATGAAGATTTCTTCAAAATTTAAGAGTATTCAGAGTTCTATTTTCTGTGCGGTGTCGATCCTGGTATTAAGTGCTGTGCTGGTTGTGACAGTGGTATCCTTGAGATATACGAATTCATCTATTTATGAAAATTCTGTCATGTATACACAGACGATCATCAAACAGCTGAATCAGAATATAGATTCGTATATCAGTTATATGGATAATATTGCGTCAGTGATCGCGCAAAGCGGTGATGCTTATAAATATCTGTACAGTGAAAAAGGATATGGAGCCATAAAGGATGAAAATTACAGTGAATACAGACAGCGCCTTGTGGAACAGTTTAAAACGATCCTGAAGGGCAGGGCGGATATCAGAAATATCGGGATTGTCAGAGAGGATAAGAACTCTCCATCTCTGTTTGACAATGGATTATCTGTGAGAAATACATATGTAGATCTTAATACACAGCCATGGTATGCAGATGCAGTCGGAAAATATGACCGGTATAATCTGACATCTTCTCATGTGCAGAATGTGATAAAGGGAGAAAGACCATGGGTCATCACACTCAGCAGAGGAATCCGCAATTATATAGGAACAGAAGCAGAGGATGGAGTAGTTTTTCTGGATCTGAATTACAGTGCGATCAGTGAACTCTGTGCACAGAGCAGCATGGGAGATAAAGGATATGTTTTTATTCTTGATCAGAATGGAAATATCGTTTATCATCCACAACAGCAGCAGTTATATAATGAACTGCAGACAGAGAACATTTCACTTGTTATGAATGCAAAATCAGATATTGTTACTGTCGGAAAGGGAGATGACGAGAAAATTTATGCACTGTCCCATTCTGATATCACAGGATGGACTATTGTGGGATGCATGAATATGTCTGAACTTTTACGAAACAGCAGGCAGACAAGAAGTATTTATGTGCTGGTAGCAGTGGGGCTGATCATAGTTGCTCTTCTGATTTCCAGCCTGATTGCCAGAAATATTACGCTGCCGATCCAGAAGCTTCGCGATTCCATGAAAAGTGTGCAGAAAGGAAATTTTGATATTGAAGATATAGAGGTGATTTCCGACAATGAAATAGGAAGTCTTACCAGATCTTTTAATGTGATGACGCACAGGATACGGGAATTAATGGAGCAGAATGTAAAGGAGCAGGAGCAGAAGAGAAAAATAGAACTGAAAGCCCTGCAGTCGCAGATCAATCCACATTTTCTGTATAATACGCTGGATTCTATTATCTGGATGGCTGAAGGAAAGAAGAATGAGGAAGTGGTGATAATGACGGCTTCTCTGGCGCGACTGCTCAGACAGAGTATCAGCAATGAGGATGAGCTTGTAACAGTCGGACAGGAGATTGAATATGTCAGAAGTTACCTCACGATCCAGAAGATGCGCTACAAGGATAAGCTGGAATTTGAGATAAAGGCAGATCCATCCATTACACAGGTACCTATCATTCGTCTGGTATTGCAGCCGCTCGTGGAGAATGCAATTTATCATGGCTTAAAATATAAAGACAGTAAAGGACTGTTGACAGTACATGGATATATGAAAGGTGAGAATGCAGTAATCGATATTACGGACGATGGTGTGGGAATGGATGAGGAAACTCTGAAACATATTTATGATAAGCATAAGGTGAATTACCGTTCCAATGGAGTTGGGGTGTACAATGTGCAGCAGCGTCTGGTTTTATATTATGGAAAAGATTATGGCATTATCTATCACAGTGAAAAAGGAAAGGGAACCACAGCATCTGTTGTAATTCCCGGAATACAGGAGGAATCCTATGAAAAGTCATAAAAAAGAGATTATAACAGTTGCAATCCTTATGGCGGCAGCAGTGGTGATTTTTGCCGGAATCCTGAAACCGGAGGCGACACAGACGAAAAAATGCTCCCTCATTTATATTCCAAAGATCAGGGATAACACCAATGATTTCTGGACTTCGGTAATATCCGGCTGTAAGATGGCGGCAGAGGAATATGAATCTGACCTTGAAATTCTGGCTCCGGATAAAGAAGAGAATATAGAAGAACAGAATAAACTTCTGAAAAAGGCCATTGAGCAGAAACCGGATGCGATTCTGTTTTCTCCTTCCAGCATGGATGCATCAGACGAACTTCTGAAGGAAGCAAAAGAAAAAGGAATCCGTATTACCTATATTGATTCCTATACAAAAGAAGAATTGCAGGATCTCACAGTTGCCACAGATAATGTGAATGCGGGCAGGATGTTAGGAGAGTATGCCAGAAAATTAATCGATAAAGATTCAAAGATAGCCATTGTCAGCCATGTAAAAGGTGTTTCCACGGCTGTGGAGAGAGAACAGGGATTCAGGGAAGGTCTTGGTGACTATGCTGATAACATAGTAGATATTGTCTACTGTAACTCACTCTATGAGAAATCCTATGAACTGGCGCAGGAACTGATGAGGAAATATCCGGATCTGGAACTGATTGCAGGAATGAACGAATATTCTGCAGTTGGTGTGGGAAGAGCAGTCAGTGATGCAGGAGCGAAAGATAAGATCGCAGTAGTTGGTGTGGACTGTTCTCAGGAGGCCATCAATCTTATGGAAATGGGCGTTTATAAGGGAATTATTGTGCAGAAAGCATTCCGGATGGGGTATATCGGAGTGGAAGAAACCATTCATATGCTTAACGGGGATGCAGTAGAGAAGAATATTGATTCAGGATGCGAGCTGGTTACGCCGGAGAATATGTATAACAGTGATATTGAACGGCTGATCTTCCCGTTTAGCTGACTGACGCGTTGAAACGACTGCGTAATATAAGGATAAAAGAAGCAAAAAGGTTAAATATTTCCGGATGAAAAAAAGGAAATATTTAACCTTTTTTTGGAAGATATTTCATTACAATTATCCGACAGGTAAGGTAAGATATAGAAAACAAAGAGATACGAAATAACGTAAGGAGGGTGAAAAACTTGGAAAAGTTGAAACAAAATCCAATTGTGAAGAAACTCGGTCTGAACAGAATCCTGTTAGCATGTATTCTGGTTCTTATGTTCGTAGTCTTCAAAGTAGTTCTGGGAAGTAAGTTCCCTGTAGGTGACAGTATCAAATCTACTTTGAACTATGTATACTTTCTGGGCTTTCTGTCACTTGGAGTAACATTTGTAATTGCCACTGGAGGAATCGATTTCTCCATTGGACCTGTAATGTTCTGCTGTGCCCTGATCTCAGGTTACTGCATGACATCTTATCATGTACCTTGTGCAGCAGCAATGGTGATCTGCATTCTGATCGGATTTGCATTTGGCGTGTTTAATGGCTGGATGGTATCTTATATGTCAGTTCCGCCATTTATCATTTCCATGGCATCTATGAACATTGCAAAAGGTATTGCATCTGTATTTACAAAGACACAGTCCGTCAGCTGGCCACTGGGAAGTGATCCTGTAAACGGATGGTTCAGAAATCTTATCTCCTATAAGGGATTCCCTGTAGGACTTGTGATTTTCCTGGCAGCAGCAGTGATCTGTGGGATTATTCTTTATAACACAAAACCGGGACGTTATATCCTTTGTCTTGGTTCTAACAGCGAAGCAGTAAGACTCAGCGGTGTTAATACAAAAAAATGGAGAATGCTTGCTTATGTGATCTGCGGTGTTCTTGTAGGAATCGGAGCAATTTTCTTTGTTGGTGCTTATACAACTGTTCAGCCTGGATACGGCGATCAGTACAACAATGAAGCGATTGCAGGCTGTGTAATGGGTGGTACATCCATGGTTGGCGGACTTGCTTCTATCGGCGGTACAGTCATCGGTGTATTTATCATTTCTCTTCTTCAGCAGGGTATCATGGCATTTGGTCTTGGTAAAGGTCAGCAGATGATCATCACAGGACTTATCGTAATTGTAGCAGTTTATGTCGACGTTTCTGCAAGACGCAGAAAGAACTGATCGGAAGGGAGGATGTAACAATGGGTGAAGTTATTTTAACTATGAAGGACATTGATAAGTCCTTTCCTGGAGTTCATGCTCTGGATCACGTTAATTTCGAAGTAAAACGCGGCGAAGTACATGCACTTATGGGAGAAAATGGTGCCGGTAAATCAACACTGATGAAGGTTCTTACCGGTATTTATCAGAAGGATTCAGGTTCCATCGTTTACAAAGGACAGGAAACAGAATTCCACAATACACGTGAGGCACAGGATGCCGGCGTTGTAATCGTACATCAGGAGCTGAACATGGTAGGTGATCTTACTGTTGCTCAGAACATCTTCATCGGACGTGAGCCGAAGAAGGGTTTCCGCATTGATGACAAAAAGATGATCGAGGATTCCAAAAAGCTTTTTCAGGATCTGAACATTGAGATCAATCCGAAAGAAAAGATGAAAAACCTGACAGTCGGAAAACAGCAGATGTGTGAGATCGCAAAAGCAATTTCCCATAAAGCTGAGGTTATCATTTTTGATGAGCCTTCCGCAGCACTGACAGAGAAAGAGATCGCGGACCTGTTCGAGATCATCCGTGACCTTCGTAAGAAGAATCTTGGTATCGTATATATCTCTCACCGTATGGATGAGATCAAGACCATCACAGACCGTGTAACCGTTATGCGAGATGGTGGATATGTAGGAACTCTGATCACAAAAGACAGTACAAAAGAAGATATCATCAACATGATGGTTGGTCGTGTTATTTATGAAGATCCGAAACAGCAGAGTGCAGTTCCGGCAGATGCACCGGTAGTTCTTAAGGTTGAGCACCTGAATGCAGGCAAGATGGTTCAGGATGTAAGCTTTGAGCTGAGAAAAGGCGAGATCCTTGGTTTCTCAGGACTGATGGGTGCAGGACGTACTGAGACAGCCAGAGCACTGTTCGGAGCAGATCCGAAGCAGAGCGGTAAGATTTCTGTTATGGGTAAAGACGGTCAGCTTCATGAGGTGACCATCAACAGCCCGCAGGATGCTGTTAAATGTGGTATCGGTTATCTGTCAGAGGACAGAAGAAGATATGGCTGTGTTGTACAGAAATCTGTAACAGAGAATACAACACTGGCAACCATGGAAGAGTTTACCAATGGTATTTTTATCAACAAGGCAAAAGAGAAACAGGTTGCAGAGAAATATGTAAATGAGCTTGCAACAAAGACACCGACCACCGATCAGCTGGTAGTAAACCTTTCCGGTGGTAACCAGCAGAAGGTTGTTATTGCTAAATGGCTGACACGAGACAGCGATATCCTTATTTTCGATGAGCCGACAAGAGGTATCGATGTTGGTGCCAAGAACGAAATCTACAAATTAATGAACAGACTGGCAGCAGAAGGCAAATCCATTATCATGATTTCTTCTGAGATGACAGAAGTTCTCCGAATGAGTGACCGTATCATCATCATGTGTGAGGGTAAAGTTACCGGATGTATTGATATCTCCGAGGCAACCCAGGAAAACATCATGGACAAGGCCACACGGAATATCAATTAAGGAGGAAAGTCATGACTAAGAAGAAAAAAAGTATTTTAAGTGATCAGAGATTTATTGTTTTGCTCGTTATCATTGTCCTGTGTGCAATATTCTCAGGCTTGAGTAAAGAATTCAGACAGTACACCACGATCCTGAGTATGCTGGATTTCTCATATTACGATCTTCTTATGGCGATCGGAGTTACATTCCCGCTTATCACTGGTGGTGTTGACCTGTCAATCGGAACTGGTATGGTAGCATACGCACTGATCGCAGGAACACTGATCAGAAACAACAATTGCCCGGTAGCTCTGGCAATGCTGATCTGTATTGTTCTTGGTATCGCAGTCGGTGCACTGAACGGTGTACTGATCGGTGTTATGAACCTGCCGCCATTTTTGGCAACACTTTGTACCTGTATGATTACCCGTGGTGCCGGATCTCTCTGCAGTGCGACACCTTGGCCGGGACTTACACAGCCGGGCGGATGGTTCCATACCATCTTCAAGGTAACAGTTGGTACAGGAAGAAGCGCTTCCCGTTATCCACTTGGTTTCCTCTGGATGATCATCCTGGTACTGGTTATGGAGTACATCTTGAACCACACAAAATTCGGTCGTTATACAATTGCAATCGGTTCCAACAAAGAGGCAGCAGCCCTTTCCGGAATCAATACAAAGTTCTATCACGTAATGGTATACGTTGTCTGCGGTCTGTTTACAGGTCTTGCGGCAATCGCATACGCAGCAGTAACACCTACTGTACAGCCTGGTACTGGTGCCGGACTTGAGATGGATGCTATCGGTGGTGTATTCGTTGGTGGTGTAGCAGCTACCGGTGGATATGGTTCCGTAATCGGTACATTCGTTGGTATCTTCGTCATCATGCTTCTGAAAACAGGTCTTCCATACATCGGCCTGCAGGCAAACTGGCAGCAGATCATCACAGGTATCGTTCTGATCGTAGCCGTTCTGATCGATATCCTGAAAGAGAAAAAAGCAGCACACTGATAAGCAGTGAGATATAATGTGAAAAAGGGTGCTGTTCACAGAGAAATGTGAACAGTATCCGATAATCAAAGATGTGAAACGCCAAGGGGTAGCAACGGCGTATGAACATAAAAAACTATATAATATATTTTAAGGAGGAAATATTATATGAAAGCAAAAAAGGTTATGGCATTAATGCTCTGTGCAGCAATGGTAACAAGCATGAGCGCAACAGCAGCTTTTGCAGCTGAGGAGAAAGAAGATGCAGCAACAGAGGAATCCGCAGATTCCACAGCAGCTGAGGATCCTACCGCACAGTTCGACGGACTGAAAGCAAACGAAGCTTATGAGTTCCCGATGATGGTTAAATCTTTCCAGTCTACATACTGGGATGCAGCTCAGGAAGGTATGAAGAAAGCATCTGAGGAGCTGGGCGTTACTTATAAAGCACAGGGACCGAACAGTGAGTCCGATATCGCTGACCAGGTTAACATGATCAACACAGCTATCGGCTCCAATCCTGTTGGATTAGGACTTGCAGCTTGCGATACATCTTCTGTTCAGGATGCTCTTAAGACATGTGCAGAAAAAGGTATCCCGGTTGTAACTTTCGATACAGGTATCGCTGATGCTCCGGAAGGATCTGTAGTATGCGAGGTTTGTACAGACAACGCACAGGCTGGTGCAGTAGCAGCTGAGAATATGTACAACAGCATTAAAGACGTTGTTAAAGATGCTGACGGACAGGTTATCATCGGTGAGGTTAATCAGGATGCTACCGCTCTTAACATTCAGGAACGTGGACTTGGTTTCATTGATGAAATGATTAAGCTTTGTAAAGCGGATGGCAAAAAAGTTGCAGTGGTTGGCAACGAATTTTATGTAAATAACTGTTCTGATAAGGGTGATGAGAAAACAGCAGAAGTTATCATCGAAGTTGCTGTTCCGGCTCAGACAACAGTGGATCTGGCAACTACAGAGGCTCAAAAGATTATGTCCAAAGCTGATACAATTGCTATCTTTGGTTCTAACCAGACAACAGCAGAGGGCGTTATCACAGCTGATAGCTTCTTAAATAAATTAGCAACAGATCCTAAAGATGGAATCATCGGCGCCGGATTCGATGCTGGTACACCACAGAAAGCAGCTATTAATAGCGGTAAATTAATCGGTTCTGTAACACAGTCTCCGTTAATGATGGGTTACAAGACTATCTACACATTGGTAGATGTCTGCAATGGTAAAAAAGTAGAAGATATCCCTATGGATGGTTACTGGTATAACGCAGACAACATGACTGACGAAAATATCGCTCCAAACCTTTATGACTAATTTGCATCTTTGATACATTGAAGGCGGACAGGTTAAAAAGGGATCGGATACATCCGGTCCCTTTTTGCTAACGATATCCGGCGATACATACTTTTTTTATTGCGTAGATTGTATTATAATAAACTTATTATTACACGTTATGGGAGGTATACAAAATGCTAAAAGGAATTCCTAAAATTCTTTCACCGGAATTATTAAAAGTATTAGCTGAGATGGGACACAGTGACAGATTGGTCATTTCTGATGGCAATTTCCCGGCAGAATCCATGGGAAAAGATGCAATCGTCATCCGCTGTGACGGACATGGAGTCCCTGAACTTTTGGATGCTGTCCTTCAGGTCTTCCCATTGGATACCTATGTGGAAAAACCAGTGAATCTTATGGAAGTAATGCCGGGTGACAGGGTAGCGACACCAATCTGGGATACATATAAAGAAATTATTTCTAAATACGATAACAGGGGCGAAGATGCAGTAGGAAATATAGAACGTTTTGCTTTTTATGATGAAGCAAAAAAAGTATATGCAATTATTGCAACTGGAGAGACAGCTCTTTATGCAAATATTATGCTGCAGAAGGGTGTCGTAGCAGATTAGCAGCATGCAGGATAAAAGGAAGAAAGCACCTGCTTTCTTCCTGAATATAAATCAGGGAAAATGCGGAAGAAGGCGAGGGACAGATTTTATGTTATATCAGGTTGAAACCATGTTTGACGATATGGAAAAGAAAATAAGAAAGTTAAAAAAACAGAAGTATGAAGAAAACATGGAAAATTTTATGGCAGCAAACGAAGCTATTTTTTTGGAGATGGAAGCTTATTTAGGGAAAGGGAATCCGGAAACTGCGGCAAAGGAGATTTCCGAGGTGTTTGTGGAGGCTGTAAAGACCCGATATGAAGTGAAAGGAAGGATTAAGGGTACTGTGCAGACAGATCTTAATTTCTTTATGATTTATTATGTGTTCCCGGCTATTTTGAAAAGAAATCATGAACATGCGAAGCTGCTTGCGGATACCCTGTGTGATACATGGGGCAGCCGTTTTAAAAACAGTAAGATTAGTTATACGGATTACGGAACATTATACAATGCTTTCAGAGAAAAGGTATTCGGAATTTTTTGAAAATGGGGGAAATATGAACAAATATTTTTTGGCGATAGATATAGGAGCTTCCAGCGGAAGACATATTTTAGGCAGTGTTGAGAATGGAAAAATAATATTAGAAGAGGTTTATCGATTCTGGAACGGAATGGATAATGTGGATGGAACGCTTTGCTGGGATGTTGACAGGTTATTTAATGAGATTATAGCCGGAATGAAAAAATGTAAAGAAATCGGCAGAATTCCTGCAAGTGTTGGCATCGACACATGGGGTGTTGATTTTGTCCTGCTGGATAAAGAAGATAATATTGTAGGTCAGACAGTTGGCTATCGTGACCACAGAACAGATGGAATGGATGAAGAAGTATATAAGATTATTTCAGAGGATGAGTTATATGCAAGAACAGGTATCCAGAAAGCTATTTATAATACCATTTACCAGCTGATGGCCGTGAAACGGACGCATCCGGAACATTTGGAAAAGGCAGATGCAATGTTAATGATTCCTGATTATTTTCATTTTAAGTTGAGCGGAAAGAAAGTACAGGAATATTCAGAAGCGACAACTTCACAATTGATAAATCCGGATACAAAGGACTGGGATTATGAATTGATTGACCGTCTGGGATTCCCAAGAGGGATTTTTCAGACAGTATTGATGCCGGGAACAACAATTGGAGGTTTGACCAACGAAGTAAGGGGCTTAGTAGGATATGACTGTCGGGTCGTATTACCACCCACACATGATACAGCTTCAGCGGTAATGGCAATTCCGACGAATACAAAGGATACCTGTTATATCAGTTCCGGAACATGGTCTTTAATGGGCGTAGAACTGTCAGAAGCCAACTGTTCTTCTGAGAGTAAGAAAGCAAATTTTACAAATGAAGGGGGATATGGTGGTGAGATTACCTATCTTGCAAATATTATGGGGCTTTGGATGATTCAGTCAGTGCGTAATCAGCTGGCTCCGGATATGTCTTACGGGGATTTGTGTGAGCAGGCTTCCCACGAGACGATTCAGACGGTTGTAGATTGTCAGGATTCAAGTTTTCTCTCTCCTGATGACATGGTGGAAGCAGTCAGGGATTATTGCAAAAAAACAAATCAGGAGGTTCCTGAAACATTGCCTGCGTTAGCGAGTGTGATTTATAATTCTCTGGCAAAATGTTATGCAGAAAAGTTAGAGGAAATCCAGAAAATCACAGGGGTAAAGTATGATAAGATTAATATTATCGGTGGCGGTTCTAACGCTGCGTACCTGAATGAATTAACTGCAAAATATACAGGCATTGGCGTTTATGCGGGTCCTGGCGAGGCGACTGCCATTGGAAATATTTTATCACAAATGCTAGAAGAAGGAATTTTTACTGATTTGAAAGAAGCGAGAAATTGTGTCGCAAATTCTTTTGAAATCAAGATTTACTGAGTACCATCGAAAAGAAAGACTTCCGGTGGGATAATGGAAGCCACGGATAAGAATATAATAGCTGTTGAATAATTCCCATTGATTTTCCACATAATAACTCCAAAGCTAATATCTAGCAAAAATATGAAATTGGAGGAAATGATTGGTGAAAGCAACCGGAATTGTTCGCCGAATTGATGAACTGGGAAGAATCGTGATTCCGAAGGAAATTCGGAGAATATTGCATATTCGGGAAACAGACCCGCTGGAGATTTATACGGATAATGACGGACAGATTATTTTAAAGAAATATTCTCCTATCGGAGAGATGGCAACCTTTGCGAAGCAGTACGCGGAAAGTCTGGCAAATGCCTCCGGGCATGCGGCACTTATTGCGGACCGGGACCAGTTTATTGCGGCGGCAGGAGGATACCGGCAGTTTCTGGGGAAGGCAATCAGCCGCCCCTTAGACGAAAAAATCAATAACCGGGAAAATATCGTGGCAGCCAGAGGGGAGAGGTGCTTTGTGCCGGTATGCGAAGAGGGCAGTGAGGAGTACCAGCATGAAGCGATTGCACCGATTCTCTGCGCGGGCGATATCATCGGCAGTGTTGTGCTTTTGCAGAACGATGCGAAGCAGAGCATGGGGGAAGTGGAACAGAAGCTGCTGTTATCTGCGGCAGGCTTTCTGGGAAGACAAATGGAGCAGTAAAACTGCTCCATTTTTTATGCATTGGTATTTTCCAGAAGGCGAAGCTTCATTTCATACAGGGGAGTGGATAAATCCACATAAACCCTATGGGGATTTATCAGTCGTCTGGTTTCCTCCCAGAGGGTATTTAACTCCTCCTTGCAGTATTTTTGGATTTCCATAACGGCAGGGGAGGTATAACAACATTCCCCGGCTTTGAAAATCTGCTCCATCAGAGGGCGCATGGTATAGGTGCCGCCGGAAAGCTTTGTCTTTTTCCAGGGCTCCTGGGGGTCAAACAGAATCAAATCCTCAGAGGTGTCGTAGGTTTCTTCCTCCAGACAAATAAAGAAGATTTTGTAGTAGCGGTAGAACCGGCAGTAGGAATGCTCACGATATCAT
>OGOW01001942.1_pt1 | contig 17462 bp, 19 predicted proteins | sample 1552781 | NCBI WGS metagenome assembly OGOW01 (sample SAMEA2580145, study PRJEB22360) | human gut metagenome | biome: human gut; feature: human-associated habitat; material: faeces | place: Denmark | collected 2008/2010
AAGTCTTGATATCCTTGACATTTTCGCATCTTTCGATCCTGCCGTTTGGATATACTGCCTTTGTGATGGCCCCTGCACCAAGTGCTACGATGGTCTGCATTTCTTCCAGAACTCTACCACGGCTAATTACTACCACGTATCATACAGTATTACTGTACTTGTACTTCCATCTGATCTGCACATACACCATATTATTCGATGTCATTCTTGCCTATTTGATGTACACTCTATGTAAATCACCTTTATTTAATGTATGCTGCTACTTCAAAAATCTTTCATCATTGATTTCAAAATAGCATCAACTTATCGGATATACTATCCATTGATTCTTTTTTCTTTGCATCAGACACTTCTGCATAAATATTCATTGTTGTTTGAATATCAACATGACCCATTATTGATTGGATCACTTTTATATTCGTTTCATTCTCACAGAAACGAGAACAAAATGTATGTCTAAGGCTATGACAGGTGAAGTGTGGTAATATCACTGCATCTTTCTTTTTAGAAGCAACTATTTCTTTATTATATGCATCTATTATTCTGGTCAATGCTCTGTCTAAATTATATTCTATAAAAACATTGCCAAAACGATTTAGAAATACAAAATCCGTATAACCATCTATTTCTACGTTACACACAATATCATTATAAATTTGATATTCCTTCACTTCTTGAAGCGCTTCTACTACCTCTTTCACCATAGGAATTTTTCTTATTCCTGCTTTTGTTTTTGGAGCTGAAATATATAACTTATTCTCGCTCTTATTCATCTTCCCTGCGAAGTAAACAACAGCATGATCTATTGTAATAATCCTTTTTTCAAAGTCAATATCTTTCCACCTTAAGCCACTCATTTCCCCAGCTCTTACACCAGTCCCCATCAAAAATACAAAGATAGGCTTCCAATGTTCGTATACAGGATGTCCATCTACAAATTGCAAAAAAGCATTCTGTTCTTCTGGCGTAAGCGCTCTTCTTACACATTTTCTAATCTCGACCTGCTTTTTTAACTGTCCCAAAATCTTGCTTGTTGGGTTTGTTCTAATGATAGAATCCCTTACTGCCATTTCAAATGCCGGATGCAATTCTCGCTGTAAATGCTCAATTGTTCCAAAACTGAAATTATATTTTTCAAGTAAGTCTTTATAAAATAGCAGAATATCCGAATATTTGATATCCCGAATCTTACGTTTTCCAATAGTCTTTCTCACATACGCATTATACTGATACATATATCCCGCATAGGTACGCGCACTTAAATCTTTTCTCGTAGCCATGTATTTATCAAATAAATCATTTAAACTTTGACTCATTGCTAATCGGCTATCTATTTGATCCATTTGATCTCTCAGTAGTTCTGCTTCTTTCTCTCGAAGTCCTACTAAGCTCGTATCATAAATGTATCTGCGTTTTCCAGTTTTGTCTATATAAGAATACTGGTATCCTCCCGTGGCGCTACGAACTACCTCCCCCTTTCTTAATGTACGCCCTTTCTTATCCTTCCTGGACTTCGACATCTCACTACTCCTTTCTTTATCAGAAAGAAGGAGCCTAACATTTATTAAGAGTTCTTATAAACTAAATCAATTCCTCTCTTGATGATCTCTGTTATTTTCAAACAATGCGCCTGAGCATATTCTACCAATTCATCGTATTCCGTTTGATCCAACCGTATTGTTACCCTTTTATCCTTAACTATCTCCTTCTTTGGACGTCCCATCTTACTCATTGTTCAAATATCCTCCTTTTCGCATATACTTATATTATATTTTTGTCATGCGAAATGTCAAGCTTTTTTTACAATATTTTTTACTTTTCTTGTTAGAACTCCCTCTGTCTGTCTTTATTCTTCTGGAATCCTAAATGTCTCTAAGTACTTATCGAGAACTTCACAGTCTACAAGTACTACCTTTCCTATCTTGCAGACTGCGCCTGCTTCCTTTGCCCATTTTTCAAATGTAGATTGACAAACATCATAAAGTACTGCTCCACTCTTGTATCTTACAAAGCGCTTCTTTTCTTCTGAATTCATAGTATCCTCCATTATAAAAATTTTTGTATTTATTCATTAACTCGAAATAGTCTGCATTTCATCCATTATATTAAATTGTCAATGTACACTATTACTTCATTAGCTAAGCGATCTTAAAACTAAGCACCTTTTCAATTAGCTTTATTTCCAGCCGTCCACGTAATGTCTCGTCTATGCAGTAATGAACCTGTCCCTCCTCATCATACAATCTCCGAATAGATAACTTTCGTATATATCCTTCATAATGCTTCACTACAACACCCAGTGCTTCAACATCGCCATTTGACGCAGCCTGAATGACACTTAAATCTAATAGTTTTCTCTTATTCTTATTTTTTCTTTTCATTTAGTAGCCCTTCCATTGTTTTCTTTAATATTTTTATTGACTTTTTCTTATGTTCGTTTACTGTGCTACGCACAAGATGCATCTGCTTTGCTATGTCCGCATCACTCATATCCAAAAAATAGGACGATAACACCACATTTCTCCGACGATCTGTAAGATCTTTTAATGCTTCTGCCAACAACTCATTTTTTACTTCAACATCATACCCAAGCACTGTAAAATGTTCATTTTCATAAAAATATTTGTCAACAGTCTTCAATTTTCTCAGTTCATCATCTGATAACTCTGAAAACGTAATTTCATGCTTTCTTCGATTGTCCATATGTTTATAGTAGTTGATCGCCTCCCCTTTTAGTGACATTTGGCATAATCTATCAAATCTGTGTCTGGCACTTGCCTCATCTGTAGGAAAAGGTGATTCCACTGTTTTCACCTCCTCCCATTGCAAGTATTCAGTTTTGTCCTCCTTTCACTATATCTGCCAATCTGAAAGTACCAAATGTTCGGGTTCTTGAAAAAAATATAAAAAAAATCAAAAAAAAAACATTCACAAAGCTTTCTTTGTTGAATGCTCATTCTTTCTCGTCTTCAAACTGCTTCAGCAACTCTTCAATTTTCTTCATATAAACTTCTGATTCTTCATCCTCAAGATCTACGTGACAATTATTTTTATCATTCTTAACTATAATCATACATATAAATGGAACGATAAATAATAATACTCCGCCCATAATATACAACACTCCTGAGAATCCCAGAGATGCTAGCAAACATATTATGCTTCCACACAAAACAGATATTTTCCATATCATCATACAAACATCTTCTTTTTTCATTAAATACTCCTATTCTTTTTACATCAGTCATCACTTAATATCATACCACGTTTGTAGTACACTTTCAGCCTATATCTATAGTGTTTTATACGCTATAGATACTATATTACTAGTTTTTACAACTTTTTATTTAAAAATTACGTATTATGAATAACTTATAAAATCTATTGTACCGCTAATGCCCTCACGAGCTTATAACTCATTTCTACTAGCAAAACCTATTTTAATAGGAAGTAACTACGTAAATTGTGTCAATGCCCTCTCGGGCTTATATCTCTTTTCTACGGTATCCCTTCAAAAGCCTAGGTTTTATGTTGTTTCCAGAACCTATTTTTGGAGGGATTTATCAAAATATTCTAACAATAGTTTTTTCGTGCATATTAACAATTTGGACATGTATATTCGATTAGCTATCGCACTAGCAACACACCTTTTTATTAATTCGTGTCTGCGAGCAGGCTAATGTACTTTTTCAACGTATTACGGCTAATTTTGTATTTATTCATCAAATCCACTTGCTTAATGCTTCGATCCGACAGATATACCTCTATATCAGCCTTTAAAGCATCTGACATTTTGTCCAATTGTCCAAGCTTGCGCCCTGCTTTGTTTGGACTTGCCGCCATACCGTCTCTTGTTCGTTGTGAAATTGTGAGTCTCTCTTGCTCTGATCGAGTAAGCTCTGCCGCAAGAAGCACTTTTACTAACATTTCATTAATCGTTTTCTCGAGGAAATTCATGTTTTTCGCTGCAACGATAAGACTCTTTATATAATCTGTACTTAATGTGGGATTATCCAAGAATACCAAATTTATACCTTTTGACATCAGTTCCATATACTTCGCATATCCATTTTCGGCCTCACGTGTAAATCGCGTAATGTCTTTGAACACAATAGTATCACCAGACTGAATAATTTTCTCCAACCGATTCCATTCAGATCTGTTAATGAAAGATTTTCCTGAAGCGTCTTCCCTAAACTGGATCACATAATCAATACCTTGATTTCTGGCATATCGTTCCAAAGAATTTTCCTGACGTGTATACTTCTGTTTTCCTCGCTCCTCTTTTGTACTGATTCTCATGTATGAAAAATAATTTCCCATAACGATTCCTCCTATAACTGTCATTTTAACGAGCGTTTATTTAACACTTATATCTTATCATCATTTTAAATATTCATCAATGATATTTTGACGCTTTTGTCTTTCTTTTTTCTAAAAGGGTTAGATTGACACTTAGAATATATTTTCGACGATGTTTGTAAGAGTGAAAATTTATATTATACTATTCTCAGATAAACTTAAATTGGCTTATCAATTCGAATGATCTGTAGTTTTATAGGGATTCCCTTTTGGGAAAAGAAAGAGGCTGTCGCACTAATGTGTGGCAGCTCTTTTTCTATTCTCAACGTAAAATGTCGTAGCCCGTTGTCTATACAGCAATAAATCAAATCTACTCAAACAGAGCTATCAGAAAATAGGGCTATTTTTGTATCTTTTTACAAAAGGTTCTTACAATGCAGTTTTTAAGTACCTTCCATTATTACCACTATTTTTTCCATTGTGTTCGGTATTTTCTAAGCTTAAACCATAATTCACAACAGAAATGATCATACAAATCTTTACTATATGATCCTTTTTGCTGTTGCGTATTCTTTTCTTCGTTATGCCCATTGGTATAATCAAACAGATTTCTTTCGAGCTTTTATGAAATCTTGTTCCGTATAAAGATCAACTATATCACAAAGATACGGTTTAAATACCTCAATATGATATATTACTAAATAATCCCATACATTTCCAATGAAATGGCAATCAGCAAGCATTAAAAGTTCTTGATTATTTGCCCAAATCCAATTAATCAATTCACTTTGCGCTTGCCCCTGAATAGTTTCTGCATAAGACAATGGTTGTCCCCTATCATAGCTTCCTGTCTTTGCCCAAGTCAACACCGCTTCGTCTGTGTCTTTTTGTCTCAGTTTATCATTAAACTCATTGTCTGGCACATACTGCAACTTATTCTCTAATTCATCAAGTAATAAATCATCTTGAGTAATATATAGGTCGCTTTTTCCCACCAAATCATCAATTTCTTTCTTCCATTTTTCATTCCACTCTACCAAATCTGGTAATTCTAGTTCCATATGATTTCCTCCATTTTTTTATTATTCATAATACCTATCAAATGCTTATAGTATACAATATTTTACAAAAAGCTTACTTTATTTATTTTTATTGCAAATACATCGTGCCTTTTACCGGCATTTCCTCTAAATCTATAAGGTATGCATCTTTTGCCTGCATCTCTTGTGCTGTTATTACTACTGCATTCTTTTTCCCATCATATGCTACTCTCTCTATTTGTTCAAACGGTGTATCAAACTCATACAACATATTTGTTTTTGCTTCCCATTTCCAGATTTTTCCACTTGAACTGCCAAATAATATCGCATCTGTAGCATTTTCGCTGATGCTAATATCCACAAGATCATCCCAATCCCACTCAACTACTATTTGAGCTTGATCTCCAGATAAATCCAACATCAAACTGCTGCCACTTGTCATTTGGCAAAATGCACACTTTCCCAAAACTTCAAACGTCATTATATTCTTTTCCTGCAACAGTTCTGCCATATGATCATCAAAATAAAGTTCTCTTATATAAGTTCCATCTACATCATACACCTCAATTTTACATTCTTGTTCATTCACATTATCATCAAATTCTCTTACTACAATATAAAGTTGTCCATTTTCAGCGCAAAACTGCTCAATCCATTCCCCTTTTTTCTTTTTTTGATCATATTTCTTTTCAACAACTGTCTTTGATTGTGCTCCTTCTATTTTTAAAAAAGGTATCAATTGAATTGACGCACTTCCCTGATTCTCATCAAAATTTCCCTTCATAAAAGCAAGATACTGATCAATGGTATCTTGAAAAATCAACTGCTGATACACGCTTTCTTTACGTACCATTTTGACTGATTCTTTGTCATAATTAATACAGTATAAATTTTCTATTATATTATATGGATCACTTCCACTTTCTTCCGTATATACTTGATACCATATGTAAATCATATTTTGATTAAACGTATAATCTGATGATGTCAAATGCCAATCATCAATTTTCCCTAAAAATGTTGTTGTTTTGTCTTCTATATTATATTTGTAATAACACATATCACTAAGTTGACTATCCACCGAACTTTGGTTCTGATCATATAAAATAAAATTTTCTCGCATTGTCAAAAAATCAAATGGTTTTATATCCAATTTTTCTTTTATCCACTCATATTTTCCAAATTCTTCTTCCTGGGCATACACAACTATACTGTTACTCAATGCCAGTCCTAAAAAAACATTTATTATAAAATATTTTTTTCTCATATTGCACCACCTTCAACATATCATAATTTCAAGGAAAAATTATTCTTGCTACTATCTACGAATGACTTTTATTTCGTAAATTTTCCAACAGGAAGATTCGCATAAAACAAACCACATATCTCCTGTCGGAAAATTCACGAACCATATTTATGATTTTTCTCTAATCGATCTTCCATAAAAAATCAAAAGAAATATCAAAAAGTACAAATCAAAGTTTTAGACACTAATTATTTCTTTTATGTAGCAAAAATATTATTATTTTTTCTTAGCCTTTTAATACAAATATCCATTTCCTCTACTTGAAACAGCGCTAGCTGCTTCATCTCCTGATACAGTATATTTCATTGAATGGCCTGGTACCTCATACTGTACATATGGATCTGCAACACCAACTACTGTACATTCACTATTAATCCCATATACACACATAGAATGCGCATCTATAGTATATGGCCAATTTGTCCCTTTTTTAAATGCTGTACTAATTATAAGTGGCGATTGAAATCTTTGAATATCTGAATAAAATATATTTAACATCGTATTTTTATTAGTAGCTGCTGATCCTTGTACATATGTTGTACCAATTCCATTAAATGAATTAAGATAATTTGCTGCTTGTTGTAATGTTGCTCCCGCAGTTGCACCCCCAAAACTCTCTGCAATTGCCAAATCTGTTACATATGCCCCGGTATAATAATTTACTATTGCCGAACAACATGCAGCCACACAGCAATATCTATTTGATTGCCTTTCAATCGTAAATCCAGTTACTTCTGCCCACGAACTTCTTGCATAATTATTGTAAAGCCCATTTTCAATTTCATATGACATTTTCATTTTTTCTTGTGCTATGTATTTCTTATATCCTTGCAATTTTTCTAACTGCGTCTCATCTGATTCCACATCTGATAAAATTAATCCCGTATTTCCATTATTAATCTCTTCAGTATTTCCTGCCATAACCTTTGAAGTGCAAAGCACAAGCATTGCTCCAATTAAGCCGACCATATTTTTTTTCATTTCAGAATCCACCTTTCCTTGAAAATTATAGTGCTCCCATACCAGTAACTATTTATTCAAGCCAATATACTTTAGTTACCTAATCATCTTATTCACCAGCTTTATCTTAATAAATAACGATTTCTAGTTCTTTATCTTTAAATTATCATATTGGTTTATTTTTGTCAATTCAATTTTCTTTTTTTTTAGCTATCATCTAATTGTTTTCTTGTAGTATCTATAAAATATTACTTTCTTACATATTAGAAGCCATTTTGGAAAAATACTTTTTTCATAACTTTTGGACAATTTGTCCAGAAGCCTAACCAATATTCAAAATAGTATTCTCTAATACTTATAAACACTACTTTACAAGTTTTGTGATTGATGATTCTGCTTGGAAAGTAATGAATCCAATACTTTGAATATATCAACTGTTTTTTTCGGTCTTTTCGATTTTTTTCTCGAAAGTCCATAAAAATACATCTTCTCGAATTCACTTTTCGAGTGCAAATCAAAAGTCTTGAACACTCTGATTCCGATATTCAGAAAATTCAGGGTATTGATACGGCAGAATCTTCATTGCACTGTAACTGATGTTAATCAGATTCAACATCAGTTCAATCCCCTTGCTGCTTCTTACCATGTAACTGCAAAGGGACCAAATATTTTCTGCTCATAGTAACCAATTTCGATATTCCAACAAAGCTGATATAGAAACATCGGGATCAAACCAAAATGTCTTTCAATTCGTTCTTTAGAATTGCTTCAACATCTTCAAATGCTAATACAGTTTTCTTTATCGGAATGGCATTCGTACGAAGTTATGACTCTGTCCAGAAGTTTGTGAAAAAAATTCTCATAAATGTACAATCCAAAGGTTCTCAGGAACTTATATGTGGATCTTGAATGTACACAGGTTGATTTTGGAGAAGTTCCAAATGCAAAGTGTTCCAATCCAACCTTAGATAAATTGTCCAAAAATTCTAAAAAAGAGAACACTGTCATTTCTGACAATGTCCTCTCTACTCACCCCTGATATTTTAAGCAACTGTCATTCCAAAAATCTTGATCTCACACATTCACACGGGTATACTCCTACCAATTCCAATATAGAATATCAAGCTATCAAACTATTTACATTCATCATAAATTATTATCAAATGCCTTCGACTGTTACTAACTATTTACATAATAATATAAATCAATTACTTAAAGAATTATCTGTAAAAGGCACTAAAAAGAGTTTATCTTTAGTATCAGTTTCTGACAGTGAACATTTTGCAATCATTAGCATATTATCATACGACAACACACATCGAATAACAAATTGTTCATTTTCCATAGAATAATTTTGAATTTCCAAAGCACCTGTTTGCTTATTTAGACGATAAATATCATTTGTGTTTCTCAAGTAGAACAATTCATAACCTGTTTTATTATTTGAATTAGGAATGTACTCCAAATTAGCTTCACATAAGAGCATTTCGATTTCTTTGTCGATATATTTACATACAATGGAAACGCCTGAATAATCGGTTATGCAAAAATAATTGTCAAAAGCATAAAACACTCCAATATTATCTGTTATCTCATAATCACGAAAAATAGAAGTTATGTCAATCGTCCCAACACAAATGAAGTCAAGATCATATTTATTTAAAAAATATTGCGTGTCAGAATTATTTTTAGCTCGTTCGAGGACATATAAATACTCGTTATCGCTGTCAATATAGATCATGTTACATTCTGCACTAGTTGAATATATCTTGCTTGAATCCATGCTAATTTGCTTAAAATCACCATCTTTAGTGATCGTTTCAAGAAAAGTATCTATAGAACCGTCTGAAAGAGCATTCCCCTGTAAAGCAATGACTTGATTATTCATTTCAACTACAGGAATTAATTTTTGTAAATATAGGTTCTCAGATATAGGTGTCATTTTCATTTCTGAGAAGTCTACAGCATACAAAACATTTTTAATATCGTTATCACTATATGTGCTGATATAAAAATATAAAATGTCATCTATCATTACATTACTTCTGCCTTTTAAGACAAAATCAGAAACATGACCAACGCTTTGGTTTTCTCCCGTTTGAAAATTATAAATAAAGAATTCAACCGCAGTTCTTCCCATTTCCATATATAAAAGTTGACTTTCATACACATCTATATATGTTCGTAAATTTGATTTTTCCAATGAAACTGTGTAAGCTTGCACCATACTCTCATCAGAAGACATTGCATTTGAAGTAATACACAAAGAAGAACACCCAGTAAAAAAGATCATGCAAACAAACAATACTATTAAATTTTTTTTCATTGTCCAGCCTCCATATTTTATATAAATGCTATTCATGGGGAGAAGAAGTGGCTCATTCTCCCCACATAGCATTTATATTTCTAATACATCAAACCTATATTTACACTGTTATATGCCTTAAAAATATCTGTTGCAGATTTTGAGTATGACCAACCGTTACCAGCTAAGCCAGAATTAGAATAACCAATCCAAGGATCAGCCAATGCAAACTCAGACTTATCGCTCTTTGCACCATAGACAGACATAAAATGACCGTCAGAAGAATACAGCCAGCCATCACTGCTGGAAAATGCCATACCAATAATAGGAGGAGCACCATAAGATACAATACCAGAATATAAGTAACTGTTCATATTAGTTGAGTTTGCCTGATATTTGGAAGTATATCTGTTTTTTGACTGCATACTATTGATATATGTCACCATATCAGAAATATATGTGCCTGCTGTAGAAGTTGTCTTACATCCCACAGCAATAGTATCTTGAGCAGGGGCAGAGCCATTAAGATATCTCAAAGCTGCCTGTACAGCAGCGGGACCACAGTTATAACTTGTTGTTTGATTATATACAAAATAACCAGACAGATACGTCCAAGATGCCCGAGATGTAACAGTAAACTCACTAACAACAGGTTTATTCGGTAACGCATTTGATTCTGCTATATCTTTAGTAGTGGCAGAACGTGCTCCTAAAGGTATATTTGCTGAATCAGCAGAACGGGTCTCCACTCCAACATAAACAGTTCCAGCTTCTCGGAAACCATCATTTTTGCTACTTTCGCTAGCAAAAACAACAGCGCTAAAAGAAAGTAACATAACGAATGCTAATAAGAAATAAATAACCTTTTTCATCATTAAAATCCTCCTTGTATTATGTAATTTATATCAGTAGGTTTTCTTAATTTACTCCATCGGTTTCACCTCTTTCTACTAATATTTTTTTAAGTTTTTGATGTGTAAACTTTCAGATAATACTTTCATATTTCCTACATAATTTCCTTTACGATACACTCTACATCACTGACTACATGCGTTGCAATGAGCACAATCTTATTCCCGAAAATGCTGCTGATATATTTTCGAATACGTTTTTCAGGTTGAGTTCTGCCGTTGGCCCATCTAATATCAAGCTCATCTAATATCAAAATCTGTGATTCATTCAGTAATACCTGCGTAAACAACACATGTTGCTTCATACCACCAAGAAATCCGACTAGATTTCAATTTCTTGCCTAGATCAGATTTACTCCATCAAGCAATTCCTCAATCCGTTTTCTCAACTCTTTTACCTTCAATCCTTTTAATTACGCAAAATAGCAAAAAACTCAAGTACAGAAAAATAATCATACATTCCCTGCTGTTGCGACATGTAGCCAAGCATATCACGTTAAAAAGCTATTTGATCTTTTACAACAAGCCAATTCAACATCCCTTTTGTTTTACAAATAAGCTAGTTTTCTGGATTAAAATTTGTTAATATCTCTATTTTAAAAATTAAGTTTTATTTTATATCTTCAAATTCTAACATATCATGCGCATTTATGTTGTATTAATTATAACAATAGCACAAAATTTTGTCAACAACTTTCTTTTTTGATCCAGCTCTGACGAATAGGCTTCTCGTTTAATACAGGCAACATTTTTTAGCTTATTTTGTTTTTATCTTTTTAACTTCTTTTCAAAATTCCAACTCCTCCTCACACTGCATGTTCTTCTCTTTCTGCTTCATACAAAAACGTAAAAATTTTGACTGCCGTTCTAATGTTTCCTTTACTTTTGATCTAGTATTCTGCTTTTCTTCCAATTTAACATCTAAATTTTCTGTTTCACTTTTGCTATCCATATCGAGCTCTTGAGTCAACTCTTCCAAACGTGCCATTTTTTCTTTTAGTTCCTCTTCTTGCGGAAATACTGCGCCCAACTGCTTTTTGGCATCCGCTTCTTGTTGAATCAGTGCATCACACTTTCCTTTTTCCAACTCAATCTGCTTAGGAAGCCTCTGAAGCACAGAATCCAGTCGTGTCAGATTTAATGCTGGCACAGATGATAAATCAAATGGATGTGCCAACTTACCATTCATACTGATCTGAATCTCTGCGGTAACAACGTTAATGTATCCTTCCAGTTCAAACCCTCGATACGATCCAATATGTACGCTCCTTGTATCCTTGCATGTTCTTCCTGCTTCCAGCAATGCTTTTGCAGCTTCCTTCCGATCTGTATAAGTAGTTCCAAATATCTTTAGTGAGATTGTATCTTCCGTAAACGCAGGATGTTGTATAGCTGTTTCCATATCCTCTTCCAATGCCTGAATAAGCTCTTGTTTCTTTTTGATCTGCTCTGGAAAGACTTTTAAAAGTCTATCTTCCAAACGGTACTGCGCAGACTGATGCTCAGTTTTCAGCATTTTCAGTCTTGCCACTTCCACCTCTAAATCCATTTTTTCCTTAATACGATCATCACCAGCACAAAGTGCCTTGACTTCCGCATAACTCAATACTTGCTCATCAACGTCCTCACATGAGCGAACTGGTGATTTACTTGTCATGATCTGGCTGATAAACTTCTGCTTGTTTTCCAAAGTTTGCCATAAGTATGCATCGAAAGTACCCTCCGTAACGTAATTATAAATTTGTACTACCGGATTCGTATTGCCTTGTCGAATGATTCGCCCGTTCCGCTGTATCATATCGGCGGGTCTCCATCCCACATCCAGATGATGTACAGCAATCAACTTTGTCTGCACGTTGGTTCCTGCCCCCATTTTTTGTGTGCTGCCTATCAAAACACGTACTTGTCCCCCTCGTACCTTAGAAAAAAGTTCTTTCTTTTTGATTTCTGTATCTGCATCATGAATGAATGCAACCTCTTCTTCTGGTATGCCAGCCTCAATCAACTTATTTTTTACATCATCATAAACATTAAAGGTTCCATCTGATTTTGGTGTACTGTTATCACAGAATACTAGCTGAGTTAAATAATTTGCCTCTCCATCTTTCCATATCTGCAAAATATTTTGGACGCATGTATTCACTTTGCTGTTTGGATCATCTGGCAAAAGAGAATTCATCAGTCGCTGATCCAGTCCGATCTTTCGTCCATCTGACGTAATCTTCAACATGTTATCCTGAGATGGATCTACCGATCCATTATGTACCAGTGCTGCTCGCTCTGACAAGTTTGCAACCATCTCTTTTTGTAACTCCGATGGTTGAACAACAACTGTATGTGTTTGTGCTTCCGGTACTGGCAATTTAAGTTGATCTGCTGTTTGGATATCAGCTGCCTGTTTAAAGAGATTCATTAACTCCGGTAGATTAAAAAACTTTGCGAAACGTGTTTTTGTGCGATAACCAGTTCCCTCAGGGGCAAGTTCACTTGCCGTAACAGTCTCTCCGAAGACCGATGCCCATGCATCAAACTGAGTTAGACCTCGCTTTTGAAGTTCTCCATATTGCAGATAACGCATCATCGTATATAGCTCAACCATAGAATTCGATACAGGTGTTCCCGTTGCAAATACAATCCCTTTTCCACCTGTTAACTCGTCCATGTACTGGCATTTCATGAACATATCAGACGATTTTTGCGCTTCGCTTGCAGATAGCCCGGCTACATTACGCATTTTCGTGTACAAAAAAAGATTCTTATAGGCATGTGCCTCGTCAACAAATAAGCGATCCACACCCAACTCCTCGAAAGTTACAACGTCATCTTTGCGTTCCTGCGCCCGTAACTTTTCTAACCTCAGTGTTAATGATTTTTTAGTCTTTTCAAGCTGTTTGATTGTAAATGACTGCCCCTGCGCCATTGCTGATTCTTGAATTGCAGTCTCAATTTCATCCATTTGCTTCTGTAATAATCGTTCTTGTCGCTCTGCCGATACAGGAATACGTTCAAACTGACTGTGACCAATAATGATTGCATCATAATCTCCAGTTGCAATTCTTGCACAGAACTTCTTACGATTGGCTGTTTCAAAGTCTTTTTTGGTTGCAACTAAAAGATTCGCTGCTGGATATAGATACTGAAACTCATTTGCCCACTGCAATATTAAATGATTGGGAACAACAAAAAGACTTTTCTGGCAAAGACCTAATCGCTTACTTTCCATCGCTGCAGCTGCCATTGTGTAAGTTTTTCCTGCACCAACCTCATGCGCTAGAAGGGTATTTCCACCATACAAAATGTGTGCAATAGCATTTTTCTGATGAGTGCGCAATCCAATCAGCGGATTCATTCCAACAAACTGAATATGATCACCGGAAAATTCCGCTGGACGCAAACAATTAAACCTTTCATTATACTTCTGTTCCAATGCCATTCGCCGCTGCGGATCTTTCCAAATCCACCCTGCAAATGCTTCCTTAATTGATGACTGTTTCTGCTGTGCTAACATCGTTTCTTTTGGATTCACAATACTTCTGGTTGTACCATCCGCATCTGTAACTCGGTCATACACAGTGACACTTCTTAAATTCAACGTTTGTTCTAATATTGCATAAGCGTTCATCCTACTTGTTCCATATTGCGTATATGCGTTAACATCATTATAAGATATCGCATTTTTTGCATTTACCCGCCATTCACCTGTTGTTGAAACGAATGTTACTGTTATTCGTTCTCGCAAATAGTATGACGTATGAAATGTATCATGCATAAATTCTTGAATATATTCTTGATCAATCCATGTTGCACCTAAACGAACATCTATCTCCGATGCAGTTAAATCTTTTGGCTGTGCTGCCTGTAACGCTTGTACATTCGCTTCATACTCAGGATTCCTTGAAACTGCCAACATTGCTAATCGAAGCTTACTTCTAACATCACCACTTAAATATTCATCCGCAGTTTTCCATGCATTTTGCTCATTCTCTTCTTGCGGATCACGGAAAATAACACCTTTCAATGCTTTTGCTACTTCATCTTCCTGTCCTGATTTTCCGAGAAGCTCCGCCATATAAGTTAAATCTACATGTCCTTTTTCGCCGATTGAAATAGCCAATGCATCTGCTGGTGTATCTGCTGATGTAATAGCCTTTTGCGCACGTATTGTCCGCTTTGAAAAAATATCCGCTTTTGAAAGTAACTCTCCATTCTCGTCCAGATTCTCTAGCGAACACAAAAGAAAATATGAAGAATCTCCATCAAGCATTCTTGCATTCTGCTTATCATTGATTAATCCAAATTTCTTTGAAAATGCATCATATGTTGTTTCTAATTGTCTTTGCAAACTCTGGATTTCCTCATCTGGTGCATCATCAAGCTGGCGTTGTATTACCGCATTCAATGCTTCTCGAATTTCCAGTAGACCTTTTGTTCTTTCCTTTGCTGCTGCAGCACGATCTACTTTACGCATGATTGAGTTTTCACGATAATAAATTGCTCCATCCACCAATGCATATGTATAGTTACGCACTGTTGGATCAGCTGGCAGAATCTCGTCCGCTTTATTTTGTTCTTTTTCATCTTTCTGTTGAATCACTGGCTCATAATGACCATAAACATGAGTAATTGCTTCTGAAAGAAGATCTGACAAATCTCTATCCTTATATGCCTTAACTGTACATTCAACCCCATACTGGGTACTCTGTTCTTCTAATGTTCCCAGAACCATTTCTGGATGATCTACAAAATAACTGTTAATTGCATACCCGTTCTCAGCTTGTCCAAGATGAATCCAATCTTCCTCAATATCTACAATATGTTCCCTTTTCTGCAAAAAAATGATATCCGATACTACTTCTGCTCCTGCATTCGCACGAAATGCGTTATCTGGAAGACGGATTGCACCTAACAGCTGTGCGCGCTGTGCTATATGACGTCTCGCCACCGAATTTTTAGAATCCAGCGTATAATGGCTTGTTACAAATGCTACAATTCCACCCGGACGCACCTGATCAAGAGCTTTTGCAAAAAAGTAATTATGAATTGAGAAGCCAAGTCGATTATACGCACGATCATTGACTTTATAATTGCCAAATGGTACATTTCCGATTGCCAGATCATAAAAATTACGTTGACTTGTTGTCTCAAAGCCAGCTACTGTAATTTGTGCTTTTGGATACAGTTTTTTCGCTATGCGACCACTAAGCGAATCCAACTCTACACCATATAAGCGACTATCCTGCATGGAATCAGGCAACAGTCCAAAAAAGTTTCCCACACCCATTGATGGCTCCAAAATACTTCCATTTTTGAATCCAAATCGGCCCAGCGCCTCGTAAATTGCATGAATAATTGTAGGACTGGTATAATGTGCATTCAATGTGCTTTCACGTGCCGCCGCATATTCATCTGCTAACAGAGCTGTCTTCAATTCATGATATTCATCCGTCCATGCTGCTTTTCTTTCATCAAATGCATCTGCTAAACCGCCCCATCCAACATATTTTGACATAACTTCTTGTTCTTCTTGAGTCGCATTACGATTTTCTTCTTCCAGCAACCGAAGTGTATGAATTGCATCCATATTGGCACGAAATTTCTGTTTTGGACTCCCCTCTCCTAAATCTTCATCCGTGATATGGAAATTCTGCGCTGGAATAACAGTAATTTCTGTTTTCTCTACTTCTGGTTGTAAACTCTGTCCTGTTTCTTCTATATGTTCGTCAACTTTTTCTTCTTTCCCTTTTGGAGAATATGCTTTTCTTTCTGATACAAGAAAATACTTATCTTCTCGAATTAATTCTCCTATTCTTTCCTCAACTTGTCTCCATCCTAAATGTAGAACAACCTCCCCTTTATCAAATGTGCTGCCTTTTCTGATATGCAGTCCATGTGAATCATAATCTAACCACCCACGGATACCATCAGCAAAAAAATACGTTCTCCCTCCGATTCCATATTCTTTTCTTACCTGTTCGCAATATTCGATCAGTTCTATTGTTCTATTGAATACTACGTCGATATCTACGACTTTGCACATTTCGTCTGGATCTTTTGTTGGGTCAATATGTAATAGATCGAATCCGTTTAAGATATCTTCTTTGTAAGATTCTTTTGCGATTTCCATTGCCTCAGCTTCTGGAAGATGATCATTTCTTTCTTTATCTCTCTGCCATGGTCCACCATGATCTCTGCACAGATAGTATGCATTGTCATATCCGATCTCTTCACAGATTGCTTCGATCTTATCTCTGAATTTCTTCTGATCTGCATGGAATACATAACCACCACCAAATTTGTAAGCATCTACCTGATTACGGCTTGCGATGTACATCAGTGGAAAATCTTTTTCTTTTGAAATCTCTAGGGATGCTCTTAAGAAGTTTTCAGACATTGGTCCGATTCCTAGTAATGTATGTTTTTCATCTGTTGAATTGATAACGTATTTAACTGCTTTTGTAATACTTACCTGTTTTTTCATGATTTTAACTCCTTTTTGCTTTGAAATCAACTTTAAGACTTTTGGCCAATGTCCTTGTTTTTTGTTCCTGTTCCTTTTGACAGTTATATCTTAACTCCGTAAGCAGATTTACATAAGATAAAAGAAAAAGAAGTTTTTTTTACAATTTTTGCACCCCTAA
>OGOW01001964.1_pt1 | contig 17326 bp, 17 predicted proteins | sample 1552781 | NCBI WGS metagenome assembly OGOW01 (sample SAMEA2580145, study PRJEB22360) | human gut metagenome | biome: human gut; feature: human-associated habitat; material: faeces | place: Denmark | collected 2008/2010
AAGAAATTCTTTGAGTCTTGGATTCTTGGGATTAGTGAAAAATTCTTCAGGAGAAGAATTTTCAAGAATCTGTCCGTTATCTATAAAAATCACTTTATTGGCGACTTCTCTTGCAAAACCCATTTCGTGTGTTACAACAATCATTGTCATGCCGTCTCTGGCAAGCTGTTTCATAAGATCAAGAACTTCTCCTACCATTTCGGGATCAAGCGCACTTGTAGGCTCGTCAAAAAGGATTACATCAGGTTTCATTGCCATTGAACGGACAATCGCAACACGCTGCTTCTGACCGCCCGACAGTGTTGAAGGATATACATCCGCTTTGTCTTCAAGCCCGATCTTTTTTAATAATTCAATGGCTTCCTGCTTACATTCTTCAACAATCCTTGAATTGGTTGTTGTGATTTTGATAAGTTCTTTTTTGGAATCCTTGCTTCTGAAAAGATTGGTAAATTTTGTAATAGCATTACGGCGTTTGTCTTTTCTTAATTGCTGCTTTTTAACATAGACAGGAGCTAACATAATGTTTTTGATGACTGTCTTATTATTAAAAAGATTGAAATGCTGGAATACCATTCCCATGTGGCGCCTGTGAATATTGATATTAACTTTAGGATCCGCAATATCAACACCGTTAAAAATAATCTGACCGCCGGTTGGGTCCTCCATACAGTTAAGACATCTTAAGAATGTACTTTTACCGGAACCGGAAGGACCGATGACAACCATAATGTCACCTTTTTCTATTGTGATATTAATGCCTTTAAGGACTTTATTATTACCAAAACTTTTTTCAAGATTAATTACGTCTATCACTTCGTCTCAGGCTCCTTTCCATAAGTTTGATTGCAAAACTGATAATAAGAACCAGTACGATATAAATCAATGCCATAACAAGATAAGGAACCATAAATTCATAGTTACTGCTTCCGATAAAGCTGAAAGCAACATAGAGGTCTGTCGCACCTACGAAGCTTACTACCGAAGTATCTTTTATTAAGGCAATCAGCTCATTACCCATTGTAGGTAAAATATTTTTTACTGCCTGGGGAATAACAATTTTTAACATTGTTGTTCCAAAGCTAAGGCCAACAGCACGTCCGGCCTCCATCTGTCCGCTGTCTACCGACATAATACCGCCACGCATAATTTCCGAAATGTATGCGGCACTGTTAAGACCGAATACCATAACGGCAACCTGGATACCTGTCATACGGCTTCCCATCAGAGGAAGCAGGACATAATAAAATACAAGAAGCTGTACCACGATAGGAGTGCCCCTGAAAAGCGCTACATAAAAAGAACATATTTTATTAAGTATTCTTGGTAAAACTTTGTATTGGGGAATAACTCTTGCCGTAGCAATAAGCGTTCCTATCACAATGCCGATTATAAGACCCAGCACAGCAATTGTAAGCGTATTTTTCAAACCTTCAAGAACCTTAACGTATCCGTTGTATTTTATGAAGGTTTCCCAGAATTTATCAAACTTGAGTGAAAAATTACCCATGAAACCACCTTTCCAGCGAACAGTAATTACTGCATTTTGTTGATTGATTCAGTAATGAACTGGGCAGGAGCAGCATCAATGATTACATACTTTAATCCGCCGTTGATAAGATCCTGTACTGCTAAAGAACCATTAGCATATCCTGTGTTCTTCATTTTGAAACCGGCAAATCCGAAGCTTTCATCACCTTCACAGTAGAACTGGCCTGTAGTTCCGTTCTGGAAACCTACTGATGCGGAAGAATCTTTTGTATTAAGGATTGCTTCTACGTCTTCTACTGTTTTACAATTATCAAATTCAGTATTGTCAGATGCAACAACAAGTCTCTGTGATGCCTGATAATATGGATCAGAGAATGCTACATATTCTTTACGGTCCTCTTTGATTGTAAGGCCTGCGATTGCAAGGTCACATTTGTGCTGGCCTACAGATAAACATACGGCATCAAAGCTCATATTCTGGATAACAAGCTCTTTGCCTAACTTATCTGCAAGAGCCTTTGCAATTTCCATATCAATTCCTGCATAGCTGTCACCCTTTGTATATTCGAAAGGTTCAAATGCTGCGTTAGTGGCTACAACAAGCTGGTCCTTGCTTTCATCCAAATCAGCAGACTTAACCGCTACAGGTTCTCCGTCACCGAAGTATTTGTTGCAGATCTTGTCCAGTTCGCCGTTTTCTTTAATTTCCTTAATGAAAGCATTAACCTGGTCAAGAAGTTCAGGCTGGTCCTTATCAACACCAAAAGCATATTCTTCTTCCGTAAGGTTAATATCTATAACCTTGGCTGTTTTTTTAGCTGATGAATTTCCAGACTTTCCACATGCTGTAAATACTGAGAGAGCAAGTACAGCAGAAAGACCAACTGCTATTAATTTTCTTAATTTCATTATTGTTTCCTTCTTTCTATATTGTATAGAGTGTAATATAACATCATACAAGATAAATTGCAATTAAGTAATTAAAAACGTTGAGAATTTTTTTAGAGTGTGTTATTATATCTATAAGTATTTGTAAACGTTTTAGTTTTAAGAAAACATATTTTAAGGAGAAGAAAATATGAAGATAATACATTGTGCAGATGTTCATTTGGATTCCAGGATGTTAAGACATCTTTCCAAGGAACAGGCGAAAGAACGCAGAAATGAGATACTCAATACTTTCGGACAGATGGTTACATATGCTGCTAAGAATGATGTGGAAGCAATTATCATTGCCGGAGACCTTTTTGACACGAGTATGATATCGGTTACAACCAGAAATTATGTAAGGGATCTGATTGTGAATAATCCCAAGATAGAATTTTATTATCTTCAGGGAAATCACGACATTGATAATTTCCTTATTAATTTGCAGGAGATTCCGGCTAATCTTAAATTATTCGACAGAAAATGGACCGGATACAATGTTGCAGGTTCCGATAAAGTAGTTATAAGCGGTGTTGAGCTTTCAGAGAAGAATCATAAGGAAGTATATGATTCATTATCACTTGATATTAACAAGTATAATATCGTTGTATTACACGGAAAGGCTATGCCGACTAAAGCAGTTGATGATTATGAGAGCATCGGACTTGATAAGCTTAAGAATAAGTCAATTGATTACCTTGCACTCGGACATTACCACTCATACAGTGAGGAACAGCTTGACAGCAGAGGTGTGTATTGTTATTCAGGATGTCTTGAAGGCAGAGGCTTTGATGAATGTGGTGAACATGGTTTTGTCCTCATTGATGTGGATGAGAAGAAGATGACATCCCGTCGGAAATTAATTGATATAGCTGAGAGAAATATATATTCAGTAGATATAGATGCTACAGGATGTTATACCACAAGTGATGTAATCCAGAAAATTACAAAAGCACTTGATGATATGAAGATTAGCGGCAAGAGCCTTGTGCGTATTGTGATTAAGGGAGAGGTTTCTCTTAAAACAGAGATTAACATAGACTTAATTGAGAAGAATTTTGCACATTCTTTCTATGTGTTCAAGGTAGAAGATAAGACGAAGACATTAATTAATTATGAAGAATTTATGTTTGACGAGACTCTTAAAGGCGAATTTGTAAGAAATGTCTTAAAAGCTCCGGATATTGCTGAGGAAGATAAGCCAAAGATTATCCGTTATGGTATTCAGGCACTTACAGGAGAGGAGATATAGTCATATGAAACTTATTCGTTGTGAAATTCAGAACTTTGGTAAAATTAGAAAAGGAACATATGAATTCAAGGATGGATGCAACGCATTCTGTGAGCGTAACGGCTGGGGTAAATCAACACTGGCAGCATTCATCAAGATTATGCTGTATGGTTTTGAAAATGAACGTACACGTAGCGAATTCGAGAACGAAAGAAGAAGATTCAGACCTTGGCAGGGCGGTGTTTACGGAGGCAAGCTTGTATTTGAATCCAATGGAGAGACCTACGAGATTGAAAGAATTTTCGGAAGCAGGGAAAAAGATGATAAGTTCTGTGTAAGGAATTTAAGAACTAATCTTGAAGATACATCATTCCTTCCTAATGTAGGAGAAGCACTCTTTAAGATAGACAGGGAATCTTTTGACAGAACTGTATTTATATCCCAGAGTGATTGTGCAACAAGCTCAACAGACAGTATTAATGCAAAGTTAGGTAACCTTGTTGAAAATACTAACGATATTAATAATTATGATTCGGCTAATCAGGCAATGATCGACGTAATAAATAAATTAAGCCCTGATAAGAAGAATGGTTCTCTTAATGTCCTTTCCAACAGCATTGCAGAACTCAGGAATACACTTATACATAAGAAAGAGATTGATGAAGCAATCAGTGACAATGTTAAGACAATGAAGGAAAAGGAAGAGTACTTTGAAAATCTTAAAGATCGTCAGAAAGAATTGCAGGAATCACAGGAGACCACGAGCCACTTAATGGAAATCAAGACCAAGCAGGAAAAATACCAGGGTCTTGTTCATGAAGCACAGATACGAAGAGAAGCACTTGATAAAGAACAGAAGAATTTTCCGTGTGCAATTCCTGAAGAGACAGAAATTGATGAGATAATTGAGGTCGGTTCAAAGCTTACCGGACTTAACCAGTCAGTTGCCAATTATACATTGACACCTGAGGAACAGAATGAACTTGAATCATGGGATTCTAAATTTAAAGATACACCACCTGCTCCTGAGGAAGTAGATGCCGTAATTAAAGAGACAGCTAACTATTTCAGAATGTCCCAGGAATACAGTAAGACACAGCAGCCGGTTGTGGATGATTCCAAGATCAAGGAATATGAGGCGAGATTCAGCGGCAATATTCCAAGGGAAGTAGAACTGGATTCAAGGCTTGAGACATGGAATAAGAGAAATGCCAGAGCCAATGCAATTCCTGCCAAGGAAGCATCTCTTGACGCATTAAGAAATGCACCTAGTAAAGTATCGATAACACCTACAATATTCATTGGTGGGTTACTTGCCTTTGCAGGATTTATCCTTTTCCTTCTTCCAATGGTCAGCAAGTCAATAGCAGGAAGTGCCAAGGTAACAATGAATGCCGGTGGTATTCTTGCATTTATTGTAGGCGTCATTTTAGTAATAGTTGGTATTGTAAATGTAAAGAGCAATACTTCACATGTTAATCCGGAAGTTGATAAGCTTCTTGATGAAATCAAAAAGGATAAAGATTACGTTGAGGCAATTGACGGACAGATGCAGTTATTCCTTACCAAATATAAGCTGCCTTTTGATACTGAGAGAGTTACAGAATACATATTCGGACTTAAGAATATGCTTAAGGAATATGAAGAACTTGTTGGTAAGAAGGATGAAGTTGTACATGATGATGCAATAGAGAAACTTCAGGAATCAAGCAATAAGATTGAAGCGTTTATTACGAAGTATTATGGAGCTTCACAGGGAGATAATTACCTTGAACTTATTCATGATCTCCAGTATGGTTCAGAGACTTACAGATATCTGTTTGCCAAGAAACAGGCATTAGCACAGGTTGAGACCGAAAGAAACGAAGTTCTTAAGGTTATTCAGGATTTCTTTGACAGACTTAATATTAAGATGGAGAGCGATCTTTATACACAGCTTGTTAATATGAAGAGCCACCTTCAGGCGTACAGAATATGTTTACAGGAATGGGAACATGCTGATGCAGAAGTTAAGAAGTTTGAAGCAGCTGAAGATATGAATGTAATTAAGAATACACAGCTTCCTGAAAAACTTGAATCTCTTGAAACATTACATACACAGCTTGTTGAGATTGCAGAACAGATAGATGAGACACATAAATTTCTGGATGAGATTACTAAGGTTGTTAGTGATTTATATCTTAAGAAAGAAGAATTTGATGATGCTGAAGACAGCCTTAAAGATTTAAGTGAAAAATATGAAGCAGACAACAAGAAATACGACCTTGTCAGCAAGGCAAGGGATTTCCTTGAAACTGCAAGAACTAATATCATCGGTAAATATATCGGACCTATTAAGGCAGGATTTTCAAAGTATTATAATATTCTTACACATGAATCTGCAGATCGTTATCATATTGATGCCAATACACATCTTACGGTTGAAGAAGAAGGAATGCAGAGAGAAGTACATTTCTTCAGTAGCGGATATCAGGATATGATTGGTATATGTATGAGAATGTCACTTGTAGCGGCAATGTACAAAGGCGAGAAGCCATTTATCATTTTTGATGACCCATTCATCAACCTTGATATGGATAAGACAGAGGGTGCATTACAGTTCCTTGAAGAAGTATCTAAGGAATATCAGGTAATCTACTTTACATGTAATGACAGCCGTATCAGAAAATAAATCAAAAACAAGAAAAACCGGGTTTTCCCCGGTTTTTCTTAAATAATTAAGGAAAATATGGAATTATTTATAATCGGGATGATAACCGGAACAATAATAGGAATACCAAGGGATACATATTCAGAGATGTTATCGCAGAACTGTATAAAAAAAGGAATTGGACAAAGTGTGATAATCGGAATTGGAATGTCGCTCGCAGTTGCTTTTATGACAATCATTGATATGATTGTTTTATTTTTCTTGGGAAAATACATGTTAAAGGCAAGAAGTTTTTTTACATATATAATGAGTGCACTGTTAATCGTTACCAATGTAATCGGGATAATCAAATCAGACAACTCTTATGATACAGATAATACAGGAACTTCCTTTGTTAATTTTATGACTGGAATAATGGTAGGTATTTCTGAATTTACCAATATATTTCTTATACTTTTTATGTATGTATATTTTGGCATAGCAGGACTTGGATTCAGTGGGTATGCAGTTCTTTTAGGGGGAACAGTTGCAGGAACTTTCATTATATGCGTTATTATAGGAATATTATTTAAAATTTTTGATAATTTCAGAAAAATAAAAAGTACAAGAGGATATAATCTTGCGGTAAATATAATGATGATTTGTGCAGGCATTTTTATTATTTTGAAAGAGGCAGTTTAGAATGGGAAAAAAAGCATTATTTTTTGATATAGACGGAACTATATGGGATTTTCATAACAGAATCTGTGAAAGTACAGTGGAAGCAATGAAAAAATTACATGACAACGGACATCTGACTTTTATATGCAGCGGGCGCAGCAGGGCATATATCAGAAATGAAGTTCTTCTTGCACTTGGTTTTGACGGAATAATATCAGGGTGCGGTACAATGATAGAATATGATAACAAACAGGTATTTTATAAAAAACTGGATGACGAATTTGTAAGATATACAATAGACGGAGTCAGAAAATATGGTTTCAGGCCTATACTTGAAGGAAGAGAATATCTGTATATGGATGAAGAGGATTTTGCCGGTGATTTGTACGGCAACAAATTAAAAAAAGAACTGGGCAGTCACCTTATTCCCATAAAGGGGCAGAAAGAATATGATATTGCAAAACTTTCCTGTGCAGTTACAGGTAACAATGTAGATAAATGCGAGGAAGAATTCGGAAAGTATTTTGAATTTATTCTCCATAATGAACACGTTGTTGAAATGGTTCCAAAGGGATTCAGCAAAGGAACCGGCATATTAAAAGTGTGTGAAATGCTTGGAATAGATATAAATGATACTTATGCTTTTGGTGACAGCAACAATGATATTTCAATGCTTAAAACAGTGGGACATGCCATAGTAATGGGCAATGGAACAGAAGAAGCAAAAAAAGAAGCAGACTATATCACAACCACAGTTATGGAGGATGGAATATGGAATGCGTGTAGATATTTTAATCTGATTTGACAGAATTTGTGAAAAAGACTTGCATATTTTTATATTTTGTTCTATATTCTTTGTGTAATTGGAAAGTTACTATAATAGGAGGGAAAATCAATGGCAACAAAGAAAACAGAAATTAAGGAAACTGTTAAGAACGTAACTAAGGCACCGGCTAAGACAGAAGTTAAAGCTCCTGTTAAAGCAGAGGTTAAGACAGAAATTAAGACAGAAACAACAGCTCCTAAGACAGAAGAAGTAAAGGCAGAAGTAAAGGAAGAAGCTAAGAAAGCTCCTGCTAAGAAGGCAGAAGTTAAGGAAGAAGCTAAGAAAGCTCCTGCTAAGAAAGCAACACCGGCTAAGGCAGAAATTAAGACCGCTTTGTATGTTCAGTTCGCAGGCAATGAAGTAACAGAAGCAGATATTATCGATAAGGTAAAAGCTGCTTATGTGGCAGAAGGACATAAGGAGTCAGCAATTAAAGAAATTAATCTTTATGTTAAACCTGAAGAATACGCCGTTTATTATGTAATTAACGACAAGGCAATCGGTAAAGTTAATCTTTTTTAATTGAACGTACATAGGAGAACCTCTTTCAAAATTGAAAGAGGTTTTTTCTTTACAAAATATGAGTCTTCCCTGTATAATTAAATTATAAGATACGAAGGAGACGGCCTATGAAAAGCTGGTTAGGATTTATCATTTCGGCAGTTCTATCCTTTCTTGTGTTGGAGGGAATAGATATCATAAGACAAATGCAGAATAAGAACTAGAAAGACAGTTGAGAATTGTTCAACTGTCTTTCTTTTTTTTCTTAAACTTTACATGATTTTTTCATGATAAACAATGCGATTTTTACATAAGGACAGTATTCTATATCTTGTAAACGAGGTAAACAATTTAATCCTTCAGAGACAATCGTTTCTGTGGTAGAAAGGAGAATAAGATGAACATTATTTTAGATTCGGTTGACAAAGTTAAAGATTTTGTCAGAGAAGTGTCCAAATTTGAAACAGATATTGATCTGGTGTCATCAAGATTTATTGTGGATGCAAAATCCCTGATGGGAATCCTTAGTCTGGATCTTACAAAACCAATTGAAGTAAGAATACTTAACAAACAGGACGAAAGGCTCATTAACACAATAGAAAAATATGCAGTAGCATAAAATTATATTCAGATATTTAAAGGAGAAAATGAAAATGAAAAAATCAGTATTAGCAGCAGGAATTGCAGGTTTGGTTGCGGCATCGCTTGTAGGATGCGGAAAATCAGGGACAACATCAGGAAACGGTGATGCTAATGGTAATATTACAGTAATTTCAAGAGAAGAAGGCTCCGGAACAAGAGGCGCTTTTGTAGAAATTACAGGTGTAGAACAGAAGAATGCAGACGGTAAGAAAGAAGATATGACAACAACTTCAGCAGTTATTTCTAACTCAACCAATGAAGTTATTACAGCAGTTTCAGGTGATAACAATGCAATCGGTTATATCTCACTCGGATCTCTTAACGATTCGGTAAAAGCACTTAAGGTTGATGGCGTTGAAGCAACAGCAGAAAACGTAGCAAATGGAACATATTCGGTACAGAGACCTTTTAACATTGCCACAAACGGAGAAGCTAAAGGAGCTGCAGCAGATTTTATAAGCTATATCCTTAGCACAGAAGGCCAGAAGATTATAGAAGACAATGGATACATAGCAGTAGCAGAAGGCGAGGCTTATACGCCATCAGATGTTACAGGAAGCATTGTAGTCGGCGGTTCTTCATCAGTAGGCCCTGTAATGGAAAAACTTGTTGAAGCTTATGAGAAAGTGAGCGAAGTTAAGGTAGAACTTCAGGTAACAGATTCATCAACAGGTATGGAAAATGCAGCAAGCGGTTCTTATGACATCGGTATGGCTTCAAGAGAAGTAAAAGACAGTGAAAAAGAAAAAGGACTTGTACCTGTGGTAATCGCAAAAGACGGTATTGCAATTGTTGTTAATAAGAACAACACAGTTAATGAAATTACATCAGAACAGATTAAAAATATCTACACAGGTTCAGTAACTGGCTGGTCAGAAGTTAAATAACAGACGGAGATCTATATGAGAAAAATCAGGGAAAAAGGAATGGCGGCTGTGTTCGCTTTCCTTGCAAGTATTTCAATAATAGCGGTTCTTGTAATATGTATATTTCTTTTTGCAAGGGGAATACCGGCTATACATCAGATAGGTTTTACAAAATTTGTATCAGGTAAGATATGGAAACCGGGCAGCGATTATTACGGAATATTTGTCATGATAATAGGAAGTCTGTATGTTACTGCAGGAGCACTTATAATAGGTGTTCCTGTTGGAATATTTATGGCAGTCTTCATGGCAAAATTCTGTCCTGCATGGTTATATAAAATATTAAAGCCTGTAGTTAATCTTCTGGCCGGAATACCTTCAATTATATATGGTTATTTTGGATTGATGGTAATTGTTCCATTTATAAGAAATAATTTTACCGGAAACGGATTCAGCATTCTTGCAGCATCCATAGTCCTTGGGATGATGATACTTCCTACAATTATATCAGTATCGGAAGCCTCAATAAGAGCAGTTCCCGAAAGCTATATGGAAGGGGCACTGGCACTTGGAGCAACAAAAGAAACAGCTGTGTTTAAGACCATTGTTCCTGCAGCAAAATCAGGAATAATAACAAGTCTTACCCTTGGTGTGGGCAGGGCAATCGGAGAAACAATGGCAGTAAAGATGATTGTCGGAAATCAGACAAGACTTCCGGAAAGCATATTTGATGGTGTCAGGACACTGACATCCAATATTGTGCTTGAAATGGGATATGCCACCGATTTGCACAAAGAAGCATTAATTGCCACAGGCGTAATTTTATTTGGATTTATACTTATATTGAATATGATAATTAGCATATTAAAGAGAAAGCGGGTGGAGGCATAATGGGAAAGAAATTAAGAGAGCATCATGTCGGTTCACTTGTGTTAAGAGGCCTTATGTACCTTGCGGCAGGAATTACCGTAGTGGCACTTTTGTATGTACTGTTTTATATCCTGGTAAATGGTGTACCTGCATTATTTACTTCAAAAAGTATTTTTTCAGCAAAATATAATTCTGAGAATGTATCGCTTTTGCCTTCTCTTATAAATACACTTATTCTTACTGCAGTATCCCTTGCGATAGCAATACCTTTAGGAATAGGAGCAGCGATATATTTATCGGAATATGCGAAGAAAAGAAATTTCTTTGTCAGGGTAATTGAACTTATGTCAGAAACACTTAGCGGAATACCTTCAATCATATACGGACTTTTCGGCATGATTTTTTTCGTTGTATTTTTGAAATGGGATTATTCACTTATGGCAGGTGCGGCAACAGCGGCAATTATGGTACTGCCTACAATATTGAGTACAACCAAAGAAGCACTTGATGCTGTACCGGATTCATACAGGGAAGGCAGTTTTGCCCTCGGTACCGGTAAATTAAGAACCATATTTAAAGTTGTTCTTCCGGCAGCGGTTCCTGGTATCCTTTCCGGAATTATTCTTGCCATAGGACGAATAGTGGGAGAAACAGCGGCACTTTTATATACGTCGGGAACAGCAACAAGAGGACTTTCCAAAGGACTTATGTCATCAGGAAGAACCCTTGCAGTACATATGTATACAATTTCCAGTGAAGGATTTCATACAAAACAGACTTTTGCCACAGCGGTAATACTTTTGATATTTGTATTCATAATAAATACATTATCATCCGTAGCAGCAAAGCAAATCAGTAAAAAAGCAGGAGGACAGTAATGTCAGATTATAAATTTAATGTAAAAGGGCTGGACCTTTATTATGGAGATTTTCACGCCCTTAAAGATATAAATATGGAAATTAAATCCAATATGGTAACTGCATTTATAGGTCCGAGCGGTTGCGGAAAATCAACATTTCTTAAGACTCTCAACAGAATGAATGATTTGGTGGATAATTGTAAAATTACCGGAGATGTTCTTCTTGATGATGTGGATATATACGGCAAAATGGATGTTTGCGAACTCAGAAAAAGAGTTGGGATGGTGTTTCAGAAACCTAATCCTTTCCCAATGAGCATATATGACAATATAGCTTTCGGACCAAGAACACATGGTATTAAGTCAAAATCAGCCCTTGATGAAATTGTAGAGCAGTCATTAAAAAATGCGGCAATCTGGGATGAAGTAAAAGACCGGTTAAAAAAATCAGCTCTCGGACTTTCGGGAGGACAGCAGCAGAGACTATGCATAGCCAGAGCCCTGGCTGTTAAACCTGAGGTTATACTCATGGATGAACCTACGTCAGCCCTCGACCCTATATCTACTTCAAAGATTGAGGACCTTGTTATGGAGCTGAAAAAACAATATACCATTGTAATGGTTACGCATAATATGCAGCAGGCAACCCGTGTTGCGGATGAAACGGTATTTTTCCTTTTGGGAGAAATAATTGAACATAACAATACGGAAGCAATGTTTTCAATGCCAAAGGATAAGAGAACAGAGGATTATATATCAGGAAGGTTTGGATGATGAGAAAATTATTTGATCAGGAATTAAAAAAATTAAACGATGAACTTTTTTCAATGGGCGCGCTGGTAGAAAAATCTATAGAAAAAGCTATAAGCGCACTTATTAATTCCAATGTGGAAGAAGCAAAAAAAGCAATTGAAGAAGATGATAAAATCGACCAGGCAAAAAAGGATATTGAAAGCCTTTGCATGAAGCTTCTGCTCACACAACAGCCTGTGGCAAGCGACCTGAGACATATATCATCAGCACTTAAAATGGTTACAGACCTTGAAAGAATCGGAGACCATGCGGCAGATATTTCAGAAATAACAATTCTTTTGTCGCGGATGGAATATACTTCTGATCTTGACATTCTGAAACGTATGGCAGTAAAGACAACGGAAATGGTAATAAGAAGTCTTGAAGCATTTTCGGAAGGCAATGTGGAGAAAGCCAAAGAAGTTATTAACGATGATGACATTGTAGATGAACTTTTCCTTAATGTAAAAGATAATGTAATTTCTATTATAAGCAGCAATCCTAACAAGGGTGGAGAAGCTACAGATCTGCTGATGATTGGAAAATATTTTGAAAGAATCGGCGACCATGCAACCAATATTGCGGAGTGGGCAATCTATTCCGTTCAGGGTGACATTAACGTAGTTCAATAATTTTACATAAATTTTACATAGTCTCAAAGCAAATTTTACATAATAATGATAAAAACAAATTAAGAAAATAAAAAGAGGTTATGTAAAATGAGTTTTTTTAATGCGTTGACAATGTTAGGAGGACTTGCACTTTTCCTTTTTGGAATGAATTCCTTGGGAGACGGGCTTGCAAAATTATCCGGAGGAAAGTTAGAAAACATACTTGAAAGACTTACAGCCAATAAGATAAAGGCTGTGCTTCTCGGTGCGGGTGTAACAGCCGTAATCCAGAGTTCGTCGGCAACAACCGTAATGGTGGTAGGTTTTGTTAATTCCGGTATTATGAAATTAAGTCAGGCAGTCGGTGTTATTTTTGGTGCCAATATAGGTACTACGGCGACTACATGGATACTAAGCCTGTCGGGAATCAGCAGTGGTAACTTTTTTGTGCAGCTATTGAAACCATCATCTTTTTCTCCAATCCTTGCCCTTGTCGGTGTAATACTTATTTTATTCAGTAAAAAAGACAAGAAAAAAGATGTTGGTACAATTCTTATAAGTTTTGCGATTCTTATGTTCGGTATGGAGTCTATGAGTGGTGCCGTAGCGGGACTTGAGAATAATCAAGGATTTATACATCTTTTTACCATGTTTAAAAATCCTATACTTGGACTTATCGCAGGTGCGGTACTTACGGCTGCAATCCAGAGCTCATCTGCATCAATCGGTATTTTACAGGCATTGTGTTCAACAGGTGCGATTACATTCAGCAGTGCACTGCCTATCATATTGGGACAGAACATAGGTACATGTGTACCAGCCATAATTTCAGCAGTTGGAGCAAATAAGAATGCCAAAAGGGCTGCTTTTGTACACTTATATTTTAATCTCATAGGAACGGTTATATTTATGTGTGTTTTCTACGGAATCAATGCATTTGTACATTTTGGATTCCTTGAACAATCTGCGAACCAGCTTGGAATAGCAATTATCCATACGAGTTTTAATGTCCTTGCAACAATCGTACTTCTGCCTTTCTCTAAGGGACTTGAAAGACTTGCAAGTATTACCGTAAGGGATAAAAAAGAAACGGCTAAGCCTAAAAATTCAGAGATGAAATTATTGGATGCAAGATTTCTTGAAAGACCTGCTTTTGCAGTTGAACTGAGTAAGACAACCACAATTAATATGGCAAAAGTAGTCCGGATGTCAATTATGGAAGCAATTGAGCTTCTGGATAAATATGATGAAAAGAAAGCATCAAAGGTGGCAGAACTTGAAAAACTTGTTGATGTTTATGAAGATGAACTGGGAGATTACCTTGTTAAATTAAGTGCAAAGAGTCTTAGTGAACATGATTCAAGACTGCTTTCCAAAATGCTGCACTCAATTGGCGACTTAGAAAGAATATCCGACCATGCACTTAACATAAAAGAGGCGGCTTCAGAGATGCACGGCAAGAAAATCAAATTCTCGGATGAAGCAAAGGCAGAATTAAATGTACTTACTGATGCGATAAGCCGTATAGTTGATCTTGCAATATTCAGTTATATCAATGACGACAAAAAAGAGGCACTCCTTGTAGAGCCGCTTGAAGAAGTTATTGATGTAGTTAATGAAAAACTTAAGAACCGTCATATAAAACGATTAAGAGCAGGACAGTGTACAATCGAACTTGGTTTTATATTATCGGATATAACCAACAACTTTGAAAGGGTTGCTGACCATTGTTCCAACATTGCGGCATGTGAATTACAGATAGATTCGGATGAATTTGAGTCACATGACTACCTCGGAAGAATGAAAAAAGATGACGAAAACTATAAAGCAAGGTATAATGAGTTTTTAGAAGAGTACAAGCTGCCTAAGTATAAAAAGGAGGCATGATACATGAAAACACCGTTAGTATATATTGTGGAAGATGACAATAATATCAGTGAAATCGAAAGTTTTGCATTAAAGAACAGTGGATATATTACAGAAGTTTTTGAAACGGGAAAAAATTTTTTTAAACATCTTCAGAACAAAAAGCCGGACATAGTGCTCCTTGATATTATGCTTCCGGATATGGATGGACTTGAAATATTAAAAATACTCCCGATTATAAAAAAATACCTGTAATTTTGGTTACGGCCAAAACAACCGAAATAGACAAGGTAAAAGGCCTTGACCTTGGGGCAGATGATTATATATCCAAACCCTTTGGCATAATGGAACTTATTTCAAGAGTTAAAGCTCTTTTAAGAAGAACGCTTAATCTTGAAGAAGAGAAAGTACTGTCCTATGAAAGTGTTGTTATGGATGTGGAAAAAAGGGCTGTCTATGTGAACAATGATGCTGTAGAACTGACCTATAAGGAATTTGAACTTCTAAAACTTCTGCTTCAGAATTCGGGAATCGTGCTTAGAAGAGAAGTGATTATGGACAGAGTATGGGGTACCGAATTTGAAGGGGAATCAAGAACGCTTGATATGCACATTAAGACTCTCAGACAGAAGCTTGGAGATGGTGGAGCAATTATTAAGACTATACGGAATGTAGGATATGAAATAGGATAATGAAAAGCATGAAAAAGAGAATTAACGTCCAATTCTTAATTGTTGTCAGCATTGCCATTATTGTTACCGCAGCAGCGGCAATATGTATCTTTTATAATACATTTAAAAGAGAAATAATGGAAAATTTAAAAACAACTGCGTACACAATCAAAAATATATCCGGACCGGAATACGGCATACAGGACTTTGATTATGACAAACTTGCAAAGACAAGGATTACTGTTGTAAGAAGTGACGGAACAGTTATTTTTGATAATGTTACGGATGCACCTTCCATGGAGAACCATGGGAACAGACCTGAGATTAAGGAGGCTTTCAGTACCGGAGAAGGCAGTACCATAAGGAAATCGGACACCGTAGGAAAAAGTAACTTTTATTTTGCCTTAAAAATCAGTGATGACTGTGTTGTTCGTGTCGCAAGGGAAGCATCAAGTATATGGCATATATTTTTATCCGCATTGCCGGCATTTATTTCTATAGTTGCCCTTGTTGTTATTATAAGTGTTGTATCCAATCATTTCCTGACGCGAAGTTTTATTGCACCGATTGAACAGGTGGCGAATAATCTTGATGACCTTGACAAAGTCACGGTATATAAAGAGATGCAGCCATTTGTGACAACCATAAAGAAACAGCATGATGACATAATTAAAAATGCCATAATGAGACAGGAATTTACTGCCAACGTATCACATGAGCTTAAGACCCCTCTTACAGCCATATCGGGATATTCGGAACTTATTAAGAACGGAATGGCAGGAAGCGAAGATATCGGAAGATTTGCCAACGAGATATATACCAATGCCAACAGGCTTCTTACCCTGATTAATGACATAATCAATTTGTCAGAGCTTGACAGAGGAGCACCGCTTGAATATGAGGATGTTGATATTTCGGAGATAGCCGGAAATTGTGTATCAATGTTAGACTTTCATGCCAAAGAAAATCAGGTAACACTTCATTTTGACGGAGAAAAGACAATTGTCAGAGGCAATAAAAATAAATTGGAAGAAGTTGTCTATAACCTGTGTGATAATGCCATACGTTATAATAAAGCAGGCGGAGAGGTATGGGTTACGGTAAAAAACACTCCTGAGGGTAAAATACTGTCAGTCAGGGATAACGGTATAGGAATATCCAAAGAGAACCAGAAACGGATATTTGAACGTTTTTACAGAGTAGATAAGAGCCGTTCAAAAAAGACCGGCGGAACCGGTCTTGGGCTTGCTATTGTAAAGCATATTATTGAACAGCACAATTTCAATATAGAAGTAATAAGTGATGAAAATACAGGCACCACAATTAACGTTATCATGAAGTAGGAATTACAGCGGTTTGACTGTAATTCCGTTTACTTCAACCTGATCACTTATTTCAATGACAAGACATAATTTGCCGTCCACCTCTTTGGTTTCTATCAGGTCGGTACGATCAGGTGCAACCTTGATTACAACATCCTTTGTTTTTACTTCAAAACTTCTTGCATTCACAACGTTGGCAGCATTAAATTCGGTTCTGCTGCCGGCAACATCATCATAATGTTCTTCAAAAGAGCTTATCTGCTCATTGCTTACCCCTGTGGATTCAAGCATTTTTTTAATATCGTTCTTTTCAAAAACAACAGGCTCAACCTGTTCTTTACGTTCTTCAATGTAATTATTCATGCTTTCATGGACAGATTTAACGGTCTCAAAGGTACATTCCTCACCGAGGGATTCAGTTATGATTTCGGAAAAAGTTTCTTTCTGTACCATATAAGTCATAGGTGTGACACAGCCAAGTACGCCATCTATAAAATCAGACTGTACCTCCTCACTTTTTTTGCTGAAATATAAAATATTA
>OGOW01001967.1_pt1 | contig 17283 bp, 18 predicted proteins | sample 1552781 | NCBI WGS metagenome assembly OGOW01 (sample SAMEA2580145, study PRJEB22360) | human gut metagenome | biome: human gut; feature: human-associated habitat; material: faeces | place: Denmark | collected 2008/2010
TTCGGGGCTGTCGGAGCCGTGAACAGCGTTAGCGTCGATAGACTGAGCGAAATCGGCTCTGATGGTGCCCTTGGCAGCCTTCTTCGGATCGGTTGCGCCCATGAGTTCACGATTCTTCATGATGGCATTTTCACCTTCGAGAACCTGGATCTGAACGGGACCGGAAACCATGAAGTCGACCAGATCTTTGAAGAAGGGACGTTCACGGTGAACTGCGTAGAAAGCTTCGGCTTCCTGACGGGAAAGCCACTTCATTTTGGAAGCAACGATCTTGAGGTTGTTGGATTCAAAACGGGAGTAGATCTGACCGATAACGTTTTTGGCAACTGCATCGGGTTTAATAATCGAAAGTGTGCGTTCAATAGCCATTTCAATCTCTTAAAAACGAATAAAAGTAAAAAATAGAAATGCGGAGGATTCCGCACTTCTTTTGTCTATAAGACAATCGGTTGATTTTATCATGCAGGGAGTTAGGACTAAGGTTTTACGAAAGGCTGAAACGCCTGATTACTTAGTTTTACGCCATGCACGGCTTCCGGCGGCAGGTCACTGCGCAGGTGTATTCGAGACCTTATACCGATAGGTTAATGCGAGCAGGATCAGGTTGATCACCGCCACCACGATGAACGTCTCCAAACCGGAAGAGACGAGCTCCGAGGCGCGGTCCTGCCAGATCATTTTCGGCACTTCGATAAATGCGACGGCTGTAAATGCGGCCGGAAGAATGATCGCGAAACGCAAGGCTTTGAGAGTCACGATTTTGCTTTCAACATAGAAGCTTCTGGCAAACCAGATCGACGGAAGAATGAAAAGCAAATAAATCGCGGCCGCCGCCTTAACAAAGGTATAGGCATGAATCATCAACCCCCCGTTAACGGATGCTATATCGTGCACTACCCAAACCAAGAAGGCCAGCATGCCCGGCTCAAACAGCATGATCAAAGACAAAATCAAAACGGCAGAAACGGGAAGTTTGGGACGACGGATCTTTAACTGCCGCGCCAGCCATAATGAGCAAAACAGCATCACGGTTGTTGCAATCAGTGTGCGGACAGTTATAAGAAATTCCATGCGTTCACTCCTATTTCTTCTCTCGATCTTTTTTCGGCTGGTGGCTAATGGGATAATTATCCGCTACCTGAGGACTCATTCTCAGGTAAGCAGTGATCACCATGAGCACTGCGATGTAAGCACCCATCGTATATCCGGCAGGAATCGCCACCGTAAATCCGTGCGAGCCCAGAATAATGAGCGGCAGAATACCGCCTGCCAACACAATAAAGAAAGCCGAGGACCACATGATTCTCAGAGCACGAACCAGACTTTCGCGGTTGTGGCGGATATAAAGCAGCCAAGAAGCAAATACGCTTTGACCGATGGCAACCAAAATACAAATCATGGCCAGCGCTACGTAAAGCTGATCCAGCGTAGCCATCTTGTGAATGGTCCCGTAAAGCAGGGAGATGCTCGGAGACTCGTAGTTTGCACTGACAAAGCTCAGCCACAGAGAAGGGAGGACATCGCGGATCAAGCTAATCGAAAGCAGAGGCAGTCCGATAAACAGGACGACAATACAAAGCGCCAGTCCCCAAGTCGAGATGCCCTGCCCTTTGGTTTTGACAACATACGTGGGAAACCAGACACAGAAACCCAACGCAAACAAAAAAGCAAACCAGTACTCAAATACTCCGCTTTCTTCCACCCTATTCTCCTTAGTTTTAGTTATTAATTGCTGAATGTTTTCCCAACGGCCTCAGAATACCGCACATAGATACCTACGCCTAAGGCAAGTACCAGCGACAAGCATAAAAACGGAAGGTCATCTTTGGCAAGTCCTGCGCCGAAAGACCCGAACAACAAATAGGGGGCAGCCGCCTGTGACAGCAAGTTTAAAAGGTAGCCGATACCCGTGAAAAGCAGGACTAGATTTATCGTTTCGGAACTTCGGCTTTCTACAATGAGATAAGCTGCATACAAAAAAGAGATGATGGCGCCGGTCGAAAGCCCCCAGCTTATCCACGAAAGCGTCAATACTGACTCCACACCCCACGCCGTGAGCGGCAGCATGGTGTTGTTGAGTTCAGCGTTATTTACGTATGTGAGCACCGGCAGCAAAATCATCAGGATGGAGGCGGAAAATGCCAAACCGAAGCTTAAGTCTTTCTTGAAAAATTTTAGGGCGAAGGCCGGCACCAGAATGATGAGCAGCAGCTCCGCCAAAATTTTGACAAACAGAATTACGATCTGAATAACCAAAGGCGTCATTTCCGTCAAATCATCGGCTCTTCGGATCGAGCTTCTTGCTCAGCCTCTTCAGTCATTCCGCTGATTTCGAGTTCATCGATTTCGTCGACCTTTTCCGGTTTGGGACCGGGTTCAAAGACGGCGATACTCTCGACGTGAGCTGTATGCGGGAACATATTCATCACACCGGCAGACAGCAGTTTCCAGCCCCCTTCCCTAACGAGCAGCGCAGCATCGCGGGCCAGCGTGGCCGGATTGCAGGAAACATAGACCAGACGTGCAGGACGTTTGTCCGTTTCGGCGAGTGAGCGGCAAAGTGCCATTGCGCCTTCGCGCGGCGGGTCGATAAGAACTCGATCTACACTGCCGAGCTTATTCCAAACGGCATCCCAATCGTCCAGGGTCCAGTCAAACAGATTACGAGCCTCAAATTCGGTCTTATCCGCGAGGTTATTGTCTTTAGCGCCCGCGCGTGCACGTTCGACCAGCTCGGAGCTGCCTTCAATACCAAGAACTTTCGCTGTTCTGGTTGCCAGCGGCAGCGTAAAGTTGCCGAGCCCGCAGAAGAAATCGATGACCTTAGACGAGGGTTCAAGATGCAGCAATCGAAGCGCTCTGGTCACCATCACTTCGTTCAAGCGATGGTTTACTTGCGTAAAGTCTGTAGGTCTAAAGACGACTTCCACACCGGTTTCCCGATGGTGCAGTTTCAAGCGAGCAGCGTTTTCGGGATCCATCGGATAAATGGAGTCCGGGCCTTTTGGCTGATACCAAAAATCGACGCCATAGTTCTTCTGGAACTGTCTGAGCTTTGCTTCATCGTCGGCAGTCGGCTTTTCTAAGACACGAAGGACCAAAGCCAAAGCTTCATCAGTGACAGCCAATTCAATCTGAGGAATCTTCTTACGCAGCGTTAAAGAGTTGATAAGCTCGCGCAGCGGCACGAGAAGATCGCTGACACGCTTTGGCAGGATTTCGCAGCTCTTCATGTCTGCGATAAAGCTCGAACGCTTTTCATGGAAGCCGACGAGCACAGTTCCCTTTTTGGCGACTTCGCGCACGGACAGACGAGCACGGTGACGATATCTCCATGCAGAGCCGTAGATCGGCGCCAGTACCTGCTCAGGTCGAACTCTGCCGATGTGCCACAAAGCATCCATCAGAATTTTTTGTTTCATGGCAACCTGAGCATGGGCTTCGAGGTGCTGCATGGCGCAGCCGCCGCAGCTGCCGTCCTTAACCCCGAAGTAAGGGCACTTCGGCATAACGCGAAGCGGAGACTCCTTATAAATTTCGGTGGTCAGACCTAATTCGAAGGAAGGCTTGCTTCGATAAACCTCGTACTCTACTTTTTCACCAGGGAGCGCCCCTTCGATGAATACGACCTTACCGTCACGGCGTGCGACTCCGCGGCCTTCCTGATCCAAGGACTCAATAACGGCGACATATTTTGCCCGCTCTTTTTTAGCTCGTGCCATGAATTTTCCTAACTTCTAACTTAGCGCTTTTGAAGCATTGTAAGAGGATCGATGGGTTTGCCGTTTTTGCGTATTTCAAAATGGACACGGGGAGAAACATCCGTCGTCCCCATCACGGCAATCACCTGTCCTTTACGAACCTGATCGCCCTGTTTTACCGAGATCGATTTGACTCGGCCATAGACAGAAACACAGCCGTCTTTGTCGCGAATCATCACGACTTTGCCGTAACCCTGAACCTGGCCGTCAAAAAGGACCGTTCCATTCACAGCGGCATGTACTTTCTCACCTTCAGAACCGGCGATGTCAATACCTTTATTCATACCTCCGAAATTCTGAATAATCTTTCCTGAAGCCGGCCAACCGTAGGTACCGTTTGCGCTTCCGACGGAGCTGCTTGAAGAAGCGGTCTGGGTACTACTTACGGATGCAGCAGGAGCTGTGCTTGAAGAAGTCGACGCCTTAGCAGAGCTGCTCGAACTCGTCTGTGTTTTTGTGTTGGCTTCGACTCTGCGAATATTGGCCTCCGTTGAAGATGACACGGACAAGCGGAGTTTTTGACCGACCAACAGATGAGAGGGGTTTGTCAGATGATTCTCGCGTGCAACCACGGCAGGATCGAGGCCGTAGCGGGAGGAAATCGCATACAGCGTGTCTCCGGGCTTAACGGTATAGACGGAAGCCGTCGCTGAACCGTCGGATATCGGGGCATTGCCTCCGGTAAACGAACAGCCGGCCATCACCGAAGCAAACACCATCGGCCAAAGATACTTACTGCAATTCATAACTCCTCCATGAGCCTCTTTTATTTCTTTACCGAACAGATTTTAAGTAAAAAGATACCAATCGTCAGAACCAATCGAACTATTCTCAGGACTGAAAGCTGTTGCACCAGGCACGAACCGTATCCAGCATGCCGTAATTGGTCATATCAACCTGGAGCGGCGTGACGCTGACGTAATTGTGAGATGTCGCCCAGAAATCCGTTCCTTGGGTGCTGTCGCGAGCATCACCGGCGGCGCCGAGCCAATAGATCGTCTCACCTCGCGGGTTAACCTGCTCGATCACGGATTGCGCTGCGTGACGACGGCCAAGGCGTGTCACGACTAATCCGGAGAGCTGGTCAATCGTTGTATTGGGAATATTGACATTCAGCAGGAACGGTGCGGGAAGCGGATTTTTAATAAAGTTGTCCACAATATACTCAGCGACTTCCGCGGCGGAATCCAAACAGGACCAACCCGAATGCACTTGAGAAAAAGCAAAGGATGGGCAGCCGAATAAGAAACCCTCCATGGCGGCTGCAACAGTACCGGAATAAAGCACATCGTCGCCCATATTTTGTCCGCAGTTGATGCCGCTTAAAACGATATCGGGTTTTTGGGGGAGTAAACCGGTTAAAGCAATGTGAACACAATCTGAGGGTGTGCCGTTCACAAAGAAAACATTTTCCTGAACCTGACGGACGGAAAGCGGACGGTTAAGCGTTAAAGAATTGCTGGCGCCGCTGTGATTTTGCTCGGGCGCTACTACTGTGACATTGCCGAATCGGCGAATACGACGAGCGAGTTCCTGAATGCCGGGGGCTAAGTAACCGTCGTCGTTTGAAATCAAAATGTTCATCGCTTCCTCAAAGATAGCCGAAGTGTTCAGCCCTCAATTATCGCGATTTTCCGAGATCTTATCCAATGCCACGCGCGCAGAGCGAGGACCGAATACGGGAAAGTATTTTTGAGGAGCTCCGAAAAGGCAAAAGCCGTAGGTTTACTGAATCACTACGGCTGCACATCAATGTCGGCAATCGGCCGACGAAATTTTTAGTCCTGTCGAAAAGTTAGGCAGTCGCCTTAGACAAGGTCATTCCTGCAGATACAGTAACGACTTTTTGCTTCTTCTCTTTTTTCTCAGACTTTTTAGCAAGGGAGATCAATTGGAGAGAAGCCCCGGCTAATAAAAGACGAGTTTTCATCGGAAGAGATTCAGGCATTTAGTCCTCAAAGGTTGTTATGAAATCATCTTCCAATTTAGTAACCTAATATGACAGCTTAATGACATATATTTCAAATTTAAGTGTTTTTACTTAAACACTTACCATAACGCTGAAACCTCTATTTTCAAGTTTGTCGCGAATTTTACAAAGAGCCTCCTTCTCCGCCTTTTTTAACCCTGCAGCCGGAGTGTCGCGATCAAGGGTATAAATCATTACCTCCCGAGGCTTGATTTCTTCGAGCACGTCAATCCAGGGATTTACAAACTCGTCTATCGTATTATCCACAGACTGCCCTTCAAACTCGCCTTTCATGAACATCGTCTGGATAATCGGACGAACCGGCATATTTTTAAGCTTTTCGATGACTTCTTTTACGTCGTACTTGGCGTTCGGACGATCAATCCGCCTGATGTAGTCCGCGTTCACGGTATCGAGTTTCATAATCGGGTTGTCCACTTTTGCTAAAGCTTTAACTACTCTGTCGCGAGCCAGAAATGTGGAATTGCTTAAGACGCTGATTTTAGCGTTGGGAAAATAACGATCTCGAAGTTCAATCGTATCGTCAATGATGAGGTAAAAATCAGGGTGAGAAGTCGGTTCTCCGTTTCCGGCGAACGTAAAGACATCGGGTACGACTCCTGTTTTCTGCAGATAAATGAGTTTCTTTTCTAACGCAGTACGGACTTCTTCGCGCGTAGGCAATTTGCGCTTAGCATCGTGATCTTTATTAAAGCCGCATTCACAGTACACGCAGTCAAAAGAACAGACTTTAGCTTCAGCCGGCAAGAGATTGATACCTAAAGAAGTGCCTAAGCGTCTGGAATGAACCGGCCCGAAGATTGGTGAAGGAAAAAGAATACAAGCCATGCTGACTTCCTCCGTAACGGCCGCAGAAAACAAAAAAGGCTGTCACTTGGACAACCTTTCGAGAATTTCTGGTCGGGGCGGCGGGATTCGAACTCGCGACCCCTTGCACCCCATGCAAGTGCGCTACCAGGCTGCGCTACGCCCCGACTCAAGAACCGTGATATTACACGATTTTTTTTAATTGTGCAAAAACTCTTCGATTTTTTCTAAGTTATAGACGACAGAATCAAATTCTTCCCAATCGATTTCCGGCTGAGAAAAGGTTCCGACTCCTTCAAAACCGGAAAAAGAGGTCTCCGAAAGCTGCGGCGCAGAAGCACTGGCTTTTGCTTTTCTGTCTTCTTTATTCAAAATTTCTCTTGCCGCATCAATACGATAGCCGTCCCCATAAAGAAGCTCCCGTATTCTGCGGGCAATCAAAATATCTTTTGCGCGGTAAGCACGCTGGCTCCCGCGCTTCATCGGTCTGAGCTGAGAAAATTCTTTTTCCCAAAACCTCAGGACATAATCTTTTACACCGCAAAGTGAGCTCGCTTCCCGAATCGGGAAATACCTTTTCGAAGGTATCGGCGGCAATTCAGGAAGCTTTTTCTTTTTGGGCATCCGCTATCAAGCCTTCGGACGTAAGTTGTAATCGATAAAGTCCGTCAATTTCTTGGAAGGATGGAAGTAGACATCCAAACGGGTCGGACCGTCAAACCATTCCTTGGCCTCCGGGTCAAAGAACATTTTGTATGCTCTGCCGCAGATTTCAAACCTGCCGAGTGTCGTGAGTTTTACCTCTTCTCCGGTTGCTAAAACATCCGAAATGGTCTGGAAAAACTGAGTCACAAAAACTCGAGACATCTCGCGGCTGAACCCGAGCTCCTCGAAGAGAACTTCTTCGAGCGTGCTGCGGTTCATTGTGTTTTTATCCCCAAGCAACTCTTTGACGAGTTCAAAATTGTCAGGACCAATGTTTGCCATGACTTCCCCTTAATCTCTCAAGACTGCGCCCTCTTTAGCGAGGGCTTCTACCACAGCGGCGACGGCCTCGTCAGCCTCTTCTTCAGAAAGCTGAGCATCCGGACGCTGGAGCAACATGTTAAACGCAAGGCTCTTCTTCCCTACATTAGCACCATCCTGAGGTTTGTAAAGATCAAAGAGTTTAAAAGATGACAAACTCAGCAGGCGCGGATCTTTCTTTGCGGCCTTTCGCACGGCGTCCATCAGTTTCTGAACCGGAACTGCATCGTCAATAAACACGGCGACGTCGCGGGACATCGGCTGGAACTTAGACAGGCTGCGGTTGACCGGAACTCCGACATCAAGAAGCGCTTCTTCCTTGAGCTCGAAGACGACCGGAGAATGCGGCAGCTCATACTTATGAGCGAGCTCGGGATGAAGCTCTCCAATAAATCCGATTTCTTCGCCGTCGAGATAAACAGTAGCGGCGCGTCCCGGATGGAGTGCAGGATGGTTAGATTTTTCAAAGCGGAGGTTGCGGCCCGGAAGCAGCATCTCAACCGCACCCTTCAAGTCGAAGAAGTCAAAGTTTCTAGCCTTCTCTCCCCACTGAGCTGGGCGAGCTGAGCCGTATACCAGAGCGGCAAGATGCAGCGGCTGATACACGCCTTCAACGGCAGCGTCGGAGCCCTTAACGGAGGGATCACGTCTGAAGATACGGCCTAATTCAAACAAGGCTGCTCTGTCGGCTTTACGATTGAGGTTGTACTTAAGACGATCCACCAAGCCGGAGATCAGCTGTGTTCTCATGACAGCCATCTGGGAAGCGATCGGATTCAAAACTTTAATCGGATCCTTAACTTCGGCAAAGTCCGCTTCGGCTTCCTCACTGATGAAGGAATAGTTAATCAGTTCCTGGAACCCTAAACCGGCCATCTTCTTGCGAAGTTCGTGACGATCGAGTTTCGCTTCCGGACGTTCGAGCATGGCTACGCGAGCCAGCGGAGGAATTTCCGTCAGGTTCTGATAACCGTAGAGACGAGCGACTTCTTCAATCAAATCTTCTTCAATCTCGATGTCAAAACGATAGCTCGGAGCGTCTACTACGAAAGTGCGGCCTTCCTTCTTGAAAGAGAAGCCTAAACGAGTAAAGCACTCGGCCATTTTGTCGTCAGAGATATCGGCACCGATAACTTTTCTGCAGCGGTCTGCCCTCATGCGGACGGGTTCGCGAACCGGCAGCTCTTCGATTTCGTCGACAACCGGGCCGACCTTGGTTTCTGCGGTACCACAAATCTCAAGAATCAGACGAGTGATGTATTCGATGTGGTCCACATTGGACTGGAAATCCACACCGCGTTCAAATCTGTATGCAGCGTCCGTCGAGAAATTTAATTTTCTGCAGCGGCCCTGAATAGCTTTTGGCCACCAGAAAGCCGCTTCAATGAATACATTCTTCGTGTCCAGCGAAACAGCAGCATGATCGCCACCCATGATGCCAGCAATCGCTTCAATACGGTTGTTGTCACTGATCACGCCGAAATACGGATCGATATCGACGGTCTGACCGTTCAGCAATTCGGCCTTCTCGCCTCCTTTACCCCAGCGAACGGTCAGAGGACCGTCAAGCTTATCGAGGTCAAAAATATGAGTCGGACGGCCGAGCTCGAGCATGACGTAATTGGAAATGTCCACCAATGCAGAAATCGAACGCTGCCCGGAACGCTCCAGACGGTCCTTCATCCACTGAGGAGTCGGAGCCTTAGCATTGACGCCGCAGACCACACGGCCGGCGAAGCGTCCGCAAAGATCCGGAGCTTCATTGCGTACTTCGTGAACGCAGTCACAGGTAGCCGGAACCGGAGAGAAATCCGGGAGGGAAAGCTCGGCACCGGTCAGCGCTCTCAAATCACGGCCGACACCGATCACGCTTAAAGCGTCACCGCGGTTCGGAGTTGCTTTGACTTCAATCTTCTTGTCGTCAAGACGTTCGTAGACGCGAATGTCTTCACCGACAGGAGCGTCTTCCGGAAGAATCCACAGACCGGAATGATCTTCGCTGATGCCTAATTCTCTGCTGGAGCAAAGCATACCGTTGCTCTCGACACCGCGGAGTTTGGCTTTTTTAATCTTAAAGTCGCCCGGAAGCACAGCGCCGATGGTAGCGCACGGAACCTTGACTCCGGCTTTAACGTTCGGAGCACCGCAGACGATTTGCACAGGTTCCTCTTTACCGATATCCACCGTGCAGACATGCAGTTTGTCTGCATTCGGATGCTGTTCGCAGGTCAATACCTGAGCAACGACCACACCGGTGAAGGCCGGCGCAATCGGTTCTGCGCCTTCGATTTCCAGGCCGCCCATCGTCAGGGTTTCGCACAGCTCATCGCTGCTGAGGGCAGGATTGATGTAATGGCGCAGCCACTCTTCTGAAAATAACATTTTTATCCTTTCGCCGATTAGTTGAACTGTTTGAGGAAGCGGAGATCGCCTTCGAAGAAAAGACGAAGGTCGTCGATTCCGTAGCGGAGCATGGTCAGTCTTTCGAGGCCGGAACCGAAAGCAAAACCGATGTAGCGTTCCGGGTCTAATCCGAAGTTTCTGACCACATTCGGATGGACTTCACCGGAGCCGCTGATTTCCAGCCATTTTCCCTTTCTCGGGCCGCTGGTGAACATCATGTCCACTTCAGCGCTCGGTTCAGTGAACGGGAAGTAGCTCGGACGGAAACGAACGATTAAGTCGTCCGTTTCAAAGAAATGCTTCAGGAAGTCAACGTATACGCCCTTCAAGTCGGCAAAACTGATGTTTTCGTCGATCCAAAGACCTTCGACCTGATGGAACATCGGAGAGTGCGTTGCGTCAGAGTCCACACGATAGGTTCTTCCGGGAGCGATAACTTTAATAGGCGGCTTATGCTGACGGGCATAGCGAACCTGCATCGGAGAGGTATGCGGTCTCAACGGAAGCTGCTTGCCGGTTTCATCCTTCATGTCAACGTAGAACGTATCCTGCATACTGCGGGCCGGATGATTAGGCGGATTATTCAGGGCTGTAAAGGTGTACCAGTCGTTTTCAACTTCAGGGCCGTCGGCAACATCAAAGCCGATGGTTTTAAAGATTTCTTCAACGCGCATCCAGGTTCTCATAACCGGATGAATACCGCCGTTGCCGAATGTGCGGCCCGGCAATGTGATATCGACCGATTCAGAGGTCAATTTACGGTTAAGTTCTTCGCGGGCCAAAGCTTCGCGTCGATTATTGAGCAGCGTTTCGACTTCACGTTTGGCTTTATTGATTTCGGCTCCGCGAGCGCGTTTTTCTTCGATGGACAGTTTTGCCATCCCCTTCAGCAATGCTGTCAAAGAACCGTTTTTGCCGAGATAGACAGCTTTCGCGTCTTCCAGGGCTGCCGGCGTTGCGGCCTGATCAAAAGCCTCTTTGGCAGATTGAATGATTAGACTGAGATCTTCCATATTGGGTCAGTTGGATTTTTAGTAACCTGAAAAAACAAAAGCCTGGCATATCAAACCAGGCTTTTGTAGGTATTTTAGCAGTTTCAAAGCACTGAAATCGGCTTGAAACCTGCGTGTCTGAAGCTAATTAAGCAAGGCTAGCTTTAGCTTTGGCAACAACAGTGGCGAAACCTTCTTTATCGAAGATGGCCATGTTGGACAGAACTTTACGGTCGAGTTCAATACCGGCTTTCTTGAGGCCGTTCATGAACTGGCTGTAGTTCATGCCGTTGGCACGAGCACCGGCATTGATACGAGCAATCCACAGACGGCGGAATACACGTTTCTTGTTGCGGCGATCGCGGTATGCGTACTGACCGGCACGCATAACTGCCTGCTTAGCGACACGATAAACATTATTGCGGCGAAGGGTAAAGCCCTTGGACAGCGCAAATACTTTCTTATGACGGGCACGAGCCGTTACACCACGTTTTACTCGGGGCATCTTATTCTCTCCTCTAAATTAAGCGTAAGGCATCATCGCGCGGATTTCTTTTTTATCCGACTCGCTGATGGTTAACATGCCGCGCAGGTGACGTTTGTTCTTCGTCGTGCGCTTGGTGAGAATATGACGCTTGGTAGCGTGTGCACGCTTGATGGAGCCGCCGGAGCGAACTTTAAAACGCTTGCTCGCAGCTTTTTTAGTTTTCATCTTGGGCATTTTGCCTAAGTTCCTTTTATTAGATGATTGCAGGCGCCCTCAGACACTGAGGATCTTGTTCAGCCTGGTTTCACTTATTTTCTGCCCGAAAGCAGGGTCGTAATAATACTCCAAAACAAATCATTAATTTGTAAGAATATTATTTCTTTTTCTTAGGAGCCAGAACCATAATCATCTGGCGGCCTTCAAGTTTAGGAAAGGATTCGACCTGAGCGATATCAGCCAAATCTTCCTTCACTTTATTCAGGAGATCTGTACCAAATTCCTGGTGAGCCATTTCACGGCCTCTGTAGCGCAGTGTGACCTTTGCTTTATTGCCGTCGGCTAAGAAACGAGTCAAAGCACGAAGTTTCGTGTCGTAGTCGTTCTTATCCGTCTGCGGACGGAACTTCACTTCCTTGACCTGAATGACCTTCTGCTTGGCCTTCTGTTCCTGTGCCTTCTTCTGCTCCTGATAGCGGAATTTACCGTAATCCATCAGACGGCAGACCGGAGGACGAGCGTTCGGCGCGACCTCCACTAAGTCAACATCTGCCTCTTCGGCCATGGCTAAAGCCTGAGAGGTCCTGACGATACCGATCATCTCGCCGTCAAGACCTGTCAAGCGAACTTCAGGGACGCGGATCTCGCCATTGATCCGGTGTGTACGTTCTTGAGCTATTTTCGTCTCCAATTAGTTATTCAATTTCGTTCACGTTGCGGCGTGTGGCCACATCTTCCTGAACGAGCTTAATAAAGTCTTCCACGCTCATGGCGCCAAGATCCTTGCCGCCGCGAACTCGAACCGCGACTTTACCTTCTGCCTTTTCCTTAGCTCCGACAACGAGGATGTAAGGAAGCTTCTGCAGGCTAAGTTCGCGAATCTTATATGTAATTTTGCCGTTTCGCAAATCTGCTTCGGCGCGAAGACCCGCCTTTTTGAGCATAGAAACAACTTCCTGAGCGTAATCGGCCTGATCGTCGGTAATGTTGGCAACGGCGACCTGTACCGGAGCGAGCCACGGAGGAAGCTGACCGGCATAGTGTTCGAGCAGCATGCCGATGAAGCGTTCCAAGCTGCCGACAATCGCGCGGTGAAGCATGACAGGAGTGGCTCTGCCGTTGCTTTCGGTCACATATTCGGCACCGAGACGAGACGGCATCTGGAAGTCAACCTGGATCGTACCGCATTGCCAGCCGCGGCCTAAGGAGTCACGCAGATGGTATTCGATCTTCGGACCGTAGAATGCGCCTTCACCCGGAAGGATGTCATATTTGATGCCGGAAGCATCCAAAGCATCCATCAGAGCTTTTTCTGCTTTGTCCCAAGTTGCATCATCGCCGATACGTTTTTCCGGACGTGTTGCAATCTTGTAAGAGATATCCGTAAAGCCGTAGTCGGCATAGACCTTCTGAACGAGCTTGGTGTAAGCGGTGCATTCGGAAAGAATCTGATCTTCGGTACAGAAGATATGTCCGTCGTCCTGAGTGAAGCCGCGGACGCGCATTAAACCGTGCAGAGAGCCGGACGGTTCATTTCTGTGGCAAGCGCCGAACTCACCGTAGCGGATCGGCAGATCGCGGTAAGAACGAACGGCGCTGTTGAAGATCTGAATGTGGCCCGGGCAGTTCATCGGTTTCAGAGCGTAGTAGCGGTTTTCCGACTCTGTCGTGAACATATTCTCTTTGTACTTGGACCAGTGGCCGGATTTTTCCCACAGAGAACGGTCTAACAGCTGAGGTGCCTTAACCTCCTGGTAACCGTTATCCTGGTAAACACGGCGCATGTATTGTTCGACCTGCTGCCAAAGTGCCCAGCCGCGTGCATGCCAGAAAATCAGGCCGGGAGCTTCTTCCTGGAAATGGAAGAGATCGAGTTCTTTGCCGAGGCGGCGATGATCGCGTTTTTCTGCCTCTTCCAGCATGTAGAGGTAAGCAGCCATATCGTCTTTCTTAGCCCAGGCGGTACCGTAGATTCGCTGCAGCATTTCGTTCTTGCTGTCACCTCTCCAGTAAGCGCCGGCAAGTTTCATCAGCTTGTGAACTCTCAGGCGACCGGTGCTCGGGACGTGGGGTCCGCGGCAAAGGTCGACATAGTCACCCTGACGGTACAGAGAAATGGTTTCACCGGCAGGGATAGAGCCGATGATTTCGGCCTTGTAGTGTTCGCCGATGGAGTTGAAATATTTAACGGCCTCGTCGCGGTCCATCTCTTCACGAACAATCGGAAGATCGCGTTTAACGATCTCGTCCATCTTCTTTTCGATGAGCGGAAGATCTTCGTTGGTCAAATGTTTCGGCAGAGAGAAGTCGTAGTAAAAACCGTTTTCAATCACCGGTCCGATCGTGATCTGAGCCTGCGGGTACAGCTCTTTGACAGCCTGAGCCATCAAGTGAGAGGTCGAATGACGAATGATCTCAAGGCCCTCAGGGTCTTTGTCAGTCACAATCGAAACCGTACTGTTTTCGGTAATCGGGTGAGACAGGTCCACGAGTTTGCCGTTAACTTTACCTGCCAAAGCAGCGCGAGCGAGGCCGGCGCCGATAGAGGCTGCAACGTCACCTACGGTAACCGGTGAATTGAATTCACGTTTGGAGCCGTCGGGCAGAGTTACTTCGATCATTAATCTTTCTCCAAAAATTCTTCAAATTATTCGATTGGTTCGAGCGCGGACGCAAAAAGGCCCGGCCGAACGTAAAAGATAGATTTTACCGTCTAACCGGAGCCTAATGCTTAGTCCCGCCTTACTTTTTCAGCTTATCAGCCTTCTGTTCATTGGCGTTTGAACTTATTTCTCGGGTTTATTCTTAAACGCTTTCCCGCTCAGGATGACGCCGAAAATCACAAGAACCGCAAGCCAAATGCATTGGCGAATAAACCAGTCGGTATTCACTGAGCCAATAACTTCGATCCAAAGAAGACCTTTAAGGATGAGATAGGTCGCCAAAATCCCGATGAAGGCTCCTATAACACAGGCCAACACCACCCCGAGAAAATTAGGGACCCTCTTCCGGAAAAAGAGACCGGACAGAATTCCGATGCAAAACGACAGAATCAGCGTCAAAAATGAAATTAGCACTTTCGCTCCTTATGCGATTTTCTTAATATGAATGTTGCAAGGATACCTATTCCAAATCTTCAATTACTACAAAAAGGTCCGAAAATGGAACACTTCTCTCCCAAGATTGTCAAAGCTGTAGAAACAGTCAAAACCAGCCCTTCCGTACAACGTGCTTTCGACTATGTGAAAGAGCATCTCGAAGAAACGATTCGTGATCAGAAAGAACTCGTACTGATCGAAGCTCCGACCGGTCACGAAAAAGTCAAGGCCGAACGCTACCTCACCATGCTCCGCGAAGCCGGGTTAGATGACATCTACATGGACGAACACTTTAACGTCATCGGCAAACTACATGGGACCGGCAACACCGGCTGCAGTGTTTTACTCGAAGGCCATTTAGACACCGTGTTCTCTTTCGGAGACGTTAAAGGTATCGAGACGGATGCCGAAGGACGTATCCACTGCCCCGGCATTTGCGACGATACGCGCGCCATCGCCGCCAACCTCGCTGTTCTGAGAGCTTTTAAAGCGGCAAATCTTCGACCCGTTCACGATATCTACTTCTGCGGTACGGTCTGCGAAGAAGGTCTCGGAGGCATGAAAGGCATGGCCTGGACGCTTGACCAGCTCAAAGACAAAACCAAACTGCTGGCCACAATTTCTATTGACGGCGCGACGGCAGAAATTTTTTACGCCAACGCCACCGGCATGATCGACCTTGAGGTCACGATTGAAGGCCCGGGCGGTCACGCGTGGACAGCGTGCGAACGCGTCAGCGCCATTCATGCCGCAGGCTTGGCCATAGCGGAAATCGCCAAGATCGTTCCGCCGAAAGATCCTAAGACAACCTTGACCGTCAGTTTGATCGAAGGCGGTCAAGCAATTCACGCCATCGCTCAGAAAGCAGTCTTCAAGATCAATGCTCGTTCAAATTCTCAGGCTGCACTGAATGAAGTAGAAGAACAAATCTATCAAGCCATCCGCCGCGGCGTTGAAATCGAACAAAAGAAAGAAGGCAGCGAAGGAGAACTCAGTCTTTCGATCGAAAAGACGCTGGACGTCCCGGCCGGAACTCAGCCGGATGACGCTCCGATCATTCAGCTTGCCAAACTAGCCACTCAGGCGGTCGGCAGAAATTACAAATTCTTGCCCGGCGGGTGCACCAATACCAACATGTCCATTGAGCGCGGCATCCCTGCCGTGACACTCGGACGCGGCGGCGAAGAATACGGAACCCATACGCTTAAAGAATGGTTCAACCCGAAAGGCGTCTATGCCTGCGAACAGAAGTCCATTCTGATGCTGTCCGTACTCGCCGGATTAGACGGTGTTATTGCGCCTCTGGACAAAGCCTAAAGGAGCTATAAGTGTTTTCTATGATTTATTTATGGCTGATCGGAGCCGTCGTATTAGCCGGCGCCGACATTCTTCTCGGCACGATCTACCTGCTCATTATTGCTGCAGCCGCATTGGCCGCCTTTATCTTTGCCGTGATCGGAGCAGGAATACTGTTTCAGCTGCTCGCGTTTGCCGTCTTTGCCATTGCCGGCTGTGTTTATCTGTCCTATCGGAAAAGGAAAAACTCCGTAAGCACGGATGCCGACCATTTGCAGCACATCAACGACGGACACTCCGTCGAAGTCAAGGAATGGAAAGAAAACGGCAAAGCTCGAGTTTTCTATCGCGGAACCGTCTGGGATGCAAAACCGGAAAAAGGTTCCCCGATGGTTCCCGGCCTTTGGGAGATCGTCGGGATGAGCGGAAATACTTTAATTATCAAACTCAAACAGGAGAAATAATATGGAAGCAATCGGAGGGTTCGCCGTATTCATCATGGTGCTGGCAGTTTTTGCCGTCATCTTCATTGCAAAATCGGTTCGCGTCGTTCCTCAGCAGGAAGCCTGGGTCGTCGAACGATTCGGAAAATTTCACACCGTGCTTCAGCCGGGCCTGAATTTCATCATTCCGATTATCGATCGCGTTGCCTATCGCCAGACGCTCAAAGAAATTCCGATGGACACATCGAGCCAAATCTGCATTACCAAAGACAACACTCAGCTGCAGGTGGACGGCGTCCTCTACTTTCAGGTCACCAATCCGGAACTTGCCAGCTACGGAACGTCCGACTTTGTGATGGCCATTACACAGCTTGCGCAGACATCTCTCAGAAGCGTTATCGGTACGATGTCGCTCGATAAAACATTTGAAGAACGTGAAGAGATTAACGCCAGAGTCGTCCAGGCCGTGGACGAAGCCGCCCAGACTTGGGGCGTGAAAGTCCTGCGTTATGAAATTAAAGATTTGACACCGCCGAAAGAGATTCTGCGCGCGATGCAGCTGCAGATTACGGCAGAGCGAGAAAAACGCGCGGTCATCGCCACTTCGGAAGGCCAGAAGCAAAAAGAAATCAATATTGCAGAAGGCGAAAGAGCGGCCATGATCGCCCAGTCCGAGGGCGAAAAGCAAGCTGCCATTAACAAGGCCGAAGGTGAAGCTCGTGCAATTGAAGCCGTTGCTAAAGCGCAGGCAGAAGCCATCCGTG
>OGOW01001970.1_pt1 | contig 17263 bp, 9 predicted proteins | sample 1552781 | NCBI WGS metagenome assembly OGOW01 (sample SAMEA2580145, study PRJEB22360) | human gut metagenome | biome: human gut; feature: human-associated habitat; material: faeces | place: Denmark | collected 2008/2010
TGAAGCTTCCGCTCCACTTTTATGCTCATATTGGGCGGATCCCAAGGCCATTACACCACCTTTGTGCAAGCACCGGTGGTTTCAGACCTTTTGACCCTGGTATCATATTTTATTTCTTCACACCTGCTGTCAGTTTACCGTCCTTTACATCGATCAAGATCGTGTCTCCACGACCCACGTCTCCTGCAAGGATCAGTTTTGCAGCTAATGTCTCTACATTCTTCTGCAAGTAACGTTTCAGTGGTCTTGCACCGTACATCGGCTCATATCCACCTTCCACAACAAAGTCTTTCGCTGCATCTGTCAGCTCGACACTCAGTTCACGTTCTTCCAGACGGCGGTTCACATCAGCAACCAGAAGGTCAATGATGGAACGTACATTTGTCTTTGTCAATGGTTTGAACATGATAATCTCATCCAGACGGTTCAAGAATTCCGGTCTGAAATGTGCTTTCAGATCACCCATTACCATCTCCTGACTCTGTTCATCGATCGAACCATCGTCCTTAATTCCTTCCAGCAGATAGTTTGCACCAATGTTGGAAGTCATGATCAAGATTGTATTCTTGAAGTCAACTGTACGTCCTTGGGAATCTGTGATTCGTCCATCATCCAGTACCTGCAGCAATACGTTGAAGACATCCGGATGTGCTTTCTCGATCTCATCAAAAAGTACAACGGAATAAGGTTTTCTTCTGACAGCTTCTGTCAGCTGTCCGCCTTCATCATATCCGACATATCCCGGAGGAGCTCCGATCAGTCTGGACACGGAATATTTCTCCATATACTCACTCATATCAAGACGCACCATGTTAGACTCGTCATCAAACAGGCTTGCCGCAAGTGCCTTTGCGAGCTCCGTCTTACCAACACCGGTAGGTCCTAAGAACAGGAACGAACCGATCGGCTTTGTCGGATCTTTGATACCTGCTTTGGAACGGATGATCGCTTCTGTAACCTTTGTGACACCCTCGTCCTGTCCGATGACACGTTTGTGTAGTTCCTCATCGAGATGAAGTGTCTTGTTTCTCTCACTCTCCGTCAGTTTTGCAACCGGGATACCGGTCCAGCGGGAAATAATACGTGCAATCTCCTCCTCACTGACATTTTCATGTACCAGGGAAAGATCACGGTTCTTTACTTCCTCTTCTTCGGTTTCCAACTGTTTTTCTAACTGTGGCAGTTTTCCATACTGCAGTTCTGCTGCTTTTTCCAGATCATAATTCTGCTGTGCGGTCTTGATCTCATTTTTGACTGTCTCGATCTCCTCACGCAGTTTCTGGACTTTTTCTACCGATTTCTTTTCATTTTCCCACTGCGCTTTTTTCGTATTAAACGTATCGCGCAGTTCTGCCAATTCTTTCTGCAGGTCAGCGAGACGCTCCTGGCTTAACCTGTCTGTTTCTTTCTTTAATGCGGTTTCCTCAATCTCAAGCTGCATGACACGACGGTTTAATTCATCAAGTTCTGTCGGCATGGAATCAAGTTCTGTCTTGATCAGGGCACATGCCTCATCCACAAGGTCGATCGCTTTATCCGGCAGGAAACGGTCGGAAATATAACGGTTTGAGAGCACTGCTGCCGATACTAACGCAGAGTCTGTGATCTTTACACCGTGGAACACTTCGTAGCGCTCCTTTAAACCACGCAGAATGGAAATCGTATCCTCAACCGTCGGCTCATCCACCATAACCGGCTGGAATCTTCGCTCTAACGCTGCATCTTTTTCGATATATTCACGGTATTCATCAAGTGTCGTTGCACCGATACAATGCAGTTCACCACGCGCAAGCATAGGTTTTAACAGCTGTCCGGCATCCATCGCACCATCCGTCTTTCCGGCACCAACGATCGTATGCAGTTCATCAATAAATAAAATGATCTGTCCATCGGAATTTTTGATGTCATCAAGGACTGCTTTCAAACGCTCCTCAAATTCACCACGATACTTCGCACCTGCGACCAGGGCACCCATATCCAGTGCAAATAACTTTTTGTCTTTTAAGCCTTCCGGCACATCCCCTTTTACGATACGCTGTGCAAGCCCCTCTACAACTGCGGTCTTACCTACACCAGGCTCACCGATCAGTACCGGGTTATTTTTCGTCTTACGGGAAAGGATGCGGACTACATTACGGATCTCATCATCACGTCCGATGACCGGATCAAGTTTCTGCTCTTTTGCACGCGCTACCATATCGTAACCGTATTTTTCAAGAGTATCATAAGTAGCTTCCGGATTGTCCGAAACAACACGCTGGTTGCCGCGCACGGTTGAGAGTGCCTGTAAAAACCGGTCTCTCGTGATCCCATACTCTTTGAAGATCTCCTTCATCGCCTTGTTCGGGTATTTTAACAATGCAAGAAAAAGATGCTCCACGGAAACATATTCGTCTCCCATCTGCTTTGCCTCGTCCTCTGCATGGATCAGCACTTTATTTAAGTCCTGTCCGACATAGACCTGACCGCCGGATACCTTTACCCTTGCTGCGAGATGTTTTTTGGCGTTATCCAGGAAATGCTCTTTCTGGATATCCATTTTTTCTATCAATTTTAAAATCAGTCCGTCTTCCTGCTGCAGCAATGCAACAAGCAGATGTTCCTGCTCGATTTCCTGATTGCCATATTCATATGCAAGTTTTTCACAATCATTGATCGCTTCTACGGACTTCTGTGTAAATTTCTGAATGTTCATATATCTTCCTCCCTCTTATTCAATTGTGGTCCAAACTGGACATCTATATCAAATGATGGAGAACCATCATGAGTTTTCTTACTTATTTCTTTTATTTCTATTTTTTCTGTTTACAATTTGTGTTATACACCTGATTGTTAGCACTGTCAAGAGGTGAGTGCTAATTATTTTATAAAAAAAATATAAACTGTCCTGCGAATACGATATGCTCTGCATCCGCAGGACTTTTTCCCTCACAATCCCCTATTCTTCTATCCGGATCACATCTTTCAGCACATAATGAAACGAAGGTGCAGACGCAAACTCATTCTCCGTATATCCCTGATTCAGATCATAAGTATCGTCCGGGTCATCCGGATCTGCCCCGACATAATCTCCCCGGAACACATCCAGTTTCCCCTGCTCAAACTGCCGGATCACTTCCTGCATTTTTTCCGCTGTGCCATCAGCAGCCGTGATTTCATTTAATTCTAACATCTGCACCCAGTCTTCTTCAAAACCGGCACCAATATCATTTCCATTGACCGTTCCTTTGATACTTTTCTCAATCACACGATCGTTTAAAACTGCATCCACAGCTCCCATCATATAGGGTTCCCAGTTGATCTTGCATCCGGTAAGATAAGTGGTCGGCGCCACATCTTCCATACTCTGGTTATAACTTACCAGATAAACCGGGATCCCCGCAGCAGTTTCCTCACACGCGGTAGCCGGGCCTGCGGTATCCGAATGCTGTGATATGATCACACAGCCCTCATCGATCAGGTCTTTGGCATACTTTTTTTCCGTCCGGTAATCATTCCATTTATTGGTATAACGCACTGTCATCACCGCTTCCGGTACAACCGATCTCACTCCTAGCAAAAATGCCGTATATCCGGAGATCACCTCCGCATAAGGATAGGCTGCAACATATCCGATCTTTGCCTGCTGCTCTGTGATCGCGCCTTCTTTGATCAGTTCTTTCATTTTCATCCCGGCTCCCGCCGTATACCTTCCCTGATAAATTTTCCCCATGAATGTATGATAATTTTTTAAGAGGGGCTCTTCATTTGCATTCGCACATGTTGCCATACAAAACTCAATCCCGGGATATTTTTCTGCAAACTCCTTCGTAACGGTTCCATAATTATAACTGGTCGTAAAAATCAGGTCACATCCGGCATACACAAGCTGCTGTAAGTACTCTGATTCCGTTCCCTCCGCAACATTATTGAGTGCAATGACTTTTACCTGATCCCTGTATTTTGTCTGGATTGCCTCCTGCGCATCAATAAAATTGCTGGTATATGCGGTACTCGCATCTCCAACATACACAAAACCAACAGTGATCTCTTTTTCTTCGTCTCTCAGAAAGTATACAGATGCCGACACAAAAGCAATCACAACCAGACAGGTGCACAATGTCACAAGATATACTTTTTTCACCTTACTCCTCCTCTTTTTCCCTGCTATGATCTGCATGTGCATGTTCTTTGTACAGACTGCATATGTCAATCTTTCCATTGTCAATCAGTCCTAACATAACATCGACAAGTCCTGGATCAAACTGCGTTCCCCTTCCATTTTTCAGTTCCTGTATCACATTGGCCATATCCAACTGTTTCCGGTAAACGCGATTCGCCGTCATTGCATCAAATGTATCTGCAATTCCGATAATTCTGGCATTGATCGGGATTTCTTCTCCTTTTAACCCGTGCACATATCCTTTTCCATCATATCTTTCATGATGATATAAGGCACCTTCTTCCACATGGTCTACGATCGTGAAACTTTTTAAGATCTCCGCACCTTTCGTCACATGCGATTTCATAATTCCATATTCCTCGTCTGTTAATTTCTCCGGCTTATTTAAAATCCGGTCGGGAATACCGATCTTTCCGATATCATGTAAAAGTGCTGCCCTTTTCAGATCCTCACAGCTTTTCTCATCAAACCCAAGTTCTTTTGCGATCAGTACGGAATATTCTGCCACACGCTCAGAATGCTGACTTGTCCTCACATCTTTGGCGTCTACCGTCTTAGCAATCGTAAGTACCGTCTCATTCCCCATTTCCAGCTGCTTTTTTACCAGTTCAATCTCCTTTTTCTGAAGATTGATCACTCTCTGCACCTGTGTATGAAAAATCATCCAGGTCAGATAAGCTACTGCTAACGTAAACACTGCCACTATATAAACCACAAACCACCAGTGATCGTAGATCTCTGCCTTTTTTTCAATGGTATACACACTTTCCACTACCGGCTTCTGTCCCTTATGATCCAGCACCGCAATATGAAATTTATAGGTTCCTACCGGAAGATTTGTATAAATCACACTGGACATCTCACTTTGGGACATCACCTGCGGCTCACTGTCATACCCCTCTAAGTAAACACTTACATAAGGGAGATTCACGGAATAATTGATAATTTCCGGAAATATCTCAAGCTTTTCTGCTCCCCTTTCCAGATAGATCACCTCTCCACGTCTGACAAAATACGATACATCATCTATTTTTACGGATTTCATCTGCATACGGTAGGAACGGACGGAAACCTCATAATTTTTAAGATTCATACAAATCACGCCCGTATCTGTGGAAAAATAGAAATTCATATCCTCATCTACATAATTCCATGCATTTGGTGTCAGCGCCCAGTTAAGCCCGGCATCACTGTTTAACAATTTATACTCTAATTTTTTCCCGGACAAAAGATCCTCTTTATCCACAACATAGATCCCCGCTGACCCTGATATAAACAAAGTATGGTCGATTCCCTCCACAATATCATAATTATTATAATAAGGAAATTTATCAAGACTCCTGATTTTTCCTTCCGTATCCATGTAACAGATTCCATTACTTGTTACAATAAATACACCTCCATCCTCATTTTTCACCATACGGAGGATCACCTCTGAGCTTAATCCATCCTCTTTGTTGTAAACATCTTCCACTTTTCCATTTTTTATCACCGCGATTCCATTTCCATCCGTGCCGGCAAATATGGTTCCATCTTCCTGTTCTAATACACAAAGAATCTTCGGTACCGTAAGTCCATCTGATTCACCGGTCACTTTTGTAATCTCCCCATCCCGGATAAATGTAAGTCCCGCATCTCCTGCCGCAAGTATCGTCCCGTTTTTTAGTTCTTCGACGGTACGGTATTTATTACCATTTGCCCCACTGGCATTATCATAGACAAAAGTCTCTCCTTTTGCTGTAATCTCATAAATGCCCTTTCCCGTTGTGCAGATCCACAAGTTTCCACAGCTGTCTGTCCGAATACATCGTATTCTTGTGCCAGCTAAGGTTTCCGTAACATCATCCGTATATTCTTCTCCGGTTTCTTCATCCATTACCTCTAATCCGCTGTCCGTTCCTATATAAAACCTGTTCTGCCATTTCGTAACTGAATTGACAACTTGATTTTCCTGGATAGCTCCTGTCTGCAATGATGTAAATACCGACTTACATAAACGAAGAACGCCAAGCCTTGACGATGTAAACCAGAGATTTCCCTGATAATCCATCAGCATATGATCAATCGAACTGTTGAATGTATCTGTATTTATCATTTTAAAATCTGTCTGTTCTACAAAATATCCCACTCCGTTATCGGCACAGACAAACATGGCTCCGTTATCTAAAAAATACAGTGACTTTATATTTGATAATTCTTCACAGCCTTTCGTTTCCCTGTATTTCCACTCTCCCGTATCACAGCCATAGCAAAGTATCTCATTCTGTGAAGTTCCGGCATACAAAAGTCCGTTTTCATCAAACTTACAGCAGGAAAAATCAGCTCCCTCGGATGGCTCCACAATATCCATGATCTTTCCCTGCCTGATAAAATACAGTTTTCCATCATCGGTTACCGCTGCAACTATTCCATTTGCATCTGCATCCATACTTTTTACATACACAATATCTTCCATCGTCTTTTTCACATTTAACCCGCCTGCTAATGTGACAATGGAAAGTGCCCCGGCTGTTCCAACATAATAATTTCCATCTGCGCACTGTGTAATACAGCGCACCGAATCCGATGCAAGTCCCTGTTTTTCAGTAATAACATTTGCAACCGTATCATTGATAAAGATGGAAAGTCCGCTGTCATTCGTTCCAACCCACAGTCTGCCTTCCTCATCCGTATACAGACAGTTCACGGTTTTTATCGATTCATATTCATTGATCCATTGAAATTTTGTGCCATTATACCGGTACAGCCCGCCATATGTTCCGATCCATAAAACGCCATCCTTCGTCTGCACAATATCATTGGCACATCCACCCGGTATTCCATTTTCCCTGCCATAAACAGTCTGAAGATAACTACTGTAATCTTCCTGTTCTGTAACTGTTTTTGCCGTTACTGTCTCTCCCCGGATCACACCAAGCGTCAATATACAAAGAAACATCATGAGCAAAGTATGCTGTCTTTTAGATACAATTTTTTTCTGAAGCAATTTTATAAGAGAAAATACTAAGACGATCGTTATAACCTTATCAAGAAAATCAAGATAAAACTGTCCCATACAGTGACTGAAAAAGCTGTTGAATCCAACTTTTTCCATAGACTCAATAACACCGTCTCCCCAGATATTCTGCGTAGAACCATCACAATACAGATAGTTAAACGGGACAGAAAGTGTCACCGATAAAACCGCTACTAAAAAACTTGTTGAAAGTACTCCATAAAGATTTTTTAAAAATCCTTTTTTCACACATATGCCGGTCGTTATGCCGACCATGGCACTGACCACTGCGTAAAACATATTTGTCCAGGAATATAAAATCCCATAGGTAAGATTTACCGTCATCCCGACCATAGCTGCACAGAAAGGTCCCAGCACATACGCCGCCGTTACTGTTCCAAAAGAATCAAGCCACAACGGCAGCTGCAGCCTGTCAGACAAAATCCTGCCGGCAAAATTTATCACTATACATCCAAGTACAAACGTGCTGATCACATACCATTTATTATTTTTCATAACCTTTTCCTCATGTGTACATCAATAACACAGGTGCTATTGCTTTATCCCAGGTAACTCTACTAATATTTTAACAAAAACCGGTAAAAAGACAACTGTTTCCGTTGATTTCATACATTAATTTTTTAATGTACGAAAGTACCGGGTTACAGGATTTCTATTTCATTTAAAATTACAATATGTTAGAATAAAGCAATCACTGTAACTTATCGAATGAAAATGGTTAAAAAATACCGTACAGGTATGGAGAATAATGTGCAATGGAGGAATATCATGGAACACCAGACAAATTCACGCTTTACAGATTATTCCTGTAAAGATTTTATCACCGTTTTATCCGGCAAAGCTCCGGTTCCGGGAGGCGGCGGTGCTTCTGCTCTTGCCGGCGCAATCGGCATCGCCCTTGGAAATATGGTCGGGAGTCTTACCGTTGGAAAAAAGACCTATGCCGCTGTGGAAGAGGATATCATTCAATGTAAGAAAAAAGCAGACGACATCACAGCACGGCTTTTAGATCTCGTGGAAAAAGACGCCGAAGCTTTTGAACCGTTAAGTGCCGCCTACGGCATGCCAAAAAGCACACCGGAAGAAATTGAAAAAAAGGCAGAAGTAATGGAAGCCGCCTTAGTGGGAGCCTGCGAAGTTCCACTTGAGATCATGCGGACCTGCGCAGAGGCGATCGATCTGATTGAAACCTTTGCCGAAAAGGGCAGTAAAATTGCCATCAGCGATGCCGGTGTCGGCGCCACGCTGCTAAAATCTGCTCTTCAGGGGGCATTCTTAAATATCTACATCAACACAAAATCCATGGCTGACAAAGAAGCTGCCGCTTCCTATAATAAAGAGGCAGACATGCTGCGTGAAAAATATGAAAAAAAAGCGGACGAAATTTTTCAATCTGTCTGCAATAAAATCCGCTAAATCGGAAAACCATATATTTTTTCATCCGCTATTTGGTGACGATATCAACTGAATCAACAGAATTAAAACATCATTATTATATGGAGGTACCTATGGCTAAATTATTATCAGGAAAAGAAGTTACCGCTTCTTTAAATGAAGAGATCCGTAAAAAAGTAGAGACACTGAACGCACACCAGATCACACCAAAACTCGGCATCATCCGCATTGGTGAAAGAGAAGATGATATTTCTTACGAGCGCGGTGCGACTAAACGCTGTGAAACTCTTGGCGTTTCCTATGAAAAATTCCTGCTTCCGGAAGATGCCACAGAAGAGGATGTTTTAAATACGATCGCACAGGTAAATGAGGCAGACGATATTCACGGCGTATTACTCTTCCGTCCTCTGCCGCGTCATTTAGATGAAAATAAGATCATCAACGCGCTCGCCGTAGAAAAAGACATTGATGGCATCACTGACCGATCCATGGCCTCTGTTTTTCTTGGAAAACAAACCGGTTTTGCACCATGCACACCGAGTGCCTGCATGAAGATCTTAGATCATTATGGCATCGACTGCACCGGTAAAAAAGCGGTTGTGATCGGCAGAAGTCCGGTCGTTGGAAAACCTGCCGCCATGATGCTTCTCCAGAAAAACGCAACTGTCACGATCTGTCACACAAAAACAAAAGATATGCCATCCGTTGTAAAGGAAGCTGATATTGTGATCGTTGCCGCCGGAAGAGCAGGCGTCATCGGCGCAGACTATCTGTGCGCCGGTCAGACTATTATTGATGTCGGGATCAACGTAAACGAGGAGGGCAAACTCTGCGGCGATGTAAACTTCGCCGACGCAGAACCTGTTGTGGATGCGATCACTCCTGTTCCGGGCGGTGTCGGAAGTGTCACAACCTCCGTACTGGTTGAGCACGTTGTGGATGCCGCTCTCCTAAAGGCTGGATTAGACATCTTATAATTGTGCTGCACCAGTACATCATTTTTCTAAATAGCAACAGGTCACTGCACTAGAAAAAAGTCTCAACGCAGGCATAGCTTTCTACGTTGAGACTTTAAATCTACTCTCCAATCACAACTTTACAGTCCTTTTTATAGCCTAACAGAACGTCATACTCATCTATGATAATAATAACCTTTTTGATCTACAAACCAGTAGTATCCAACTCTACGATCATCTGACCGAGTTTCTGCTCTTTTAACAGATAACACATATAGATTGGAAGATATGTCACAGTTCCTTCTGTTTCTACATTTCCAACGGAAAAAACATAGGCTTTCTCAAGATGATAATCCGGTATGTTCATAAAATTATCCAAAGCTTTGTGTGATTTATATGCCTTACCAGACTTAACTTCAATCGGAACAACTTTTCCATTCATTTCTATCACAAAATCCATTTCACCAATATTTTTCTTTTTACAGAAATATGGTGTAAAACCATTCGCCGTTAATTGCTGTGCGACAGCATTTTCAAAGTGTGCTCCGTTGTTCACTTCTCCGTTTTTATTAATTAATTCCATTTTTGTTTCTGCCGGATATGCACTTGTCAACAATCCAATGTCGCTCGAAAAAAGTCTGAATATATTACTGCTCTTGCTTGCTAAAAGTGGAATAACTGGTGCCTCAATATTATAAACCGGCAACGCCACACCTGCATCTTTTAACCACAAAAAACTATTTTCGTATCTGTCAAATTTCAGTTCTTTATCCAACATCGTAAATACAAACTTTTTATTCTGCTTATTTAGTTCAGCAGGAATAATGTCATATATGGACTTTAACTTAAGCTTTCTGTCCTCAATCTCATATTGGGAAAAATCCTCTTTATAAAGCGTTGTTATATCACGTTGTACTTTGTCAACCTCTCGAATATCTTTTGTTTCTATATAAGTTTTTACAGCATCTGGCATTCCTCCAACAATAAGATAAACAAAAAACATAGACAAAAGCTTCTGATGTACAAATTCGTCCACAGGACTGGCGTTTTTAAATTTTTCATTTAGCATATCTAATGTAGTTACTGAGACATTATTCGCCATCATAAATTCTTCGAAATCCATAGGGTACATCTTTAAAACAGTCAGGTATCCAACCGGAGCCGAAGCGATACCTTTCAGTTCTACCCCTAATAAGGATCCGCTCATTACATACTTAAAACTTCCCTCATCTACAAGAAATTTTATTTTAGTTACTATTTCCGGGCATTTCTGAATCTCATCAAAAAAAACAACCGTTTCATGCGATTTGCAATCTTCTGGCATGATCATTTTTAATTTAATCAAAAAATCTTCCGCACTCATCTCTGCATTTAAGTAGGAAACCATATCCGGCTGATCAATAAAATTCACTTCAAACTTAGTATATCCGCTCTTTTCAATTTCATCTCTTATGAGCCATGTTTTTCCTATCTGTCTTGCTCCTGTCACTAATAATGCCTTATTTGAATTTTTAATCCATTCACCAATTGCAATTGAATCTTTTCTGTACATAAATTCATACCTCCAATTACACAATACACTATCTGCCCCGTTTTTTCAATCATTATCATTACAATTTGCCCCGTTTTTAAATTTAATATAATTATATTTTGCCCCGTTTTTAACATTGCTATTCACCAAGTCTGCCCCGTTCATCAAAAAAATCCGCAGGTGCGCTCTCACATCCTGCGGATTTTTTTCACAATGTAATTATTTTACAGTAGAAACGATCAGACTCATCTTCCCCTGCATCTCAACTTTTCCATAACCATTCGGCAGGATAAAATGATCTCCCTTCTTCACCGGGCTGCCGCCCACGATTCCATCTCCCTCTAAAACAGATACTAACAGGAACGGATACTTCTGCTCAAATTCCATCTTTCCATTTACGTCTGCCTTAAAGATCGTATAATATTTGCAGGAATACAGTTCATTCAACTGATTTTCCGGCAGATTCAATGCGGATTTTACACTGTCATCCACAGATTTTGCCGGAACTGTGATGACATCAATACTCTTTTCCACATGAAGCTCTCTTGGCTTTCCATTCGAGAGACGGTCATAGTCATAAACACGGTAAGTAATATCACTGTTCTGCTGTGTCTCTAAAATTAAAAGTCCACCCTTGATTGCATGAACCGTTCCCGGATCGATCTGGATAAAATCACCTTTTTTCACCGGAATCTCACGGATAAATTCTTTCCATCTTCCCTGATGGATCATATCGGAAAGTTCTTCTTTCGTCTTTGCATTATGTCCGATAACAAGTGTTGCTCCCTCCGGTGCATCCATGATATACCAGCACTCCGTCTTTCCAAAAGAACCATTTTCATGCACTTTTGCATAATCATCATTTGGATGTACCTGGATACTTAAATCGTCTCTTGCATCAATGATCTTCGTGAGAAGCGGGAAACGGTCACAGTCGTAATTGCCGAACACTTCCGGATGTTCTTTCCATACAGCAGATAACTTCATGCCGGAAAATGCGCCGCTTCGAACGGTTCCGTCTCCGTTTGGATGTGCGGAGATGCCCCAGCACTCGCCGATGTCATCACCCTCTACCGGATAGCCGAACTCCTCTCTTAACTTTGTACCGCCCCAGATATTGTGCGTACATACCGGGTCTAAAAATAAAATATCTTTATTTGCCTGATTCATACTAAGTATTCCTCCATTCGTTTCTATTACTTTCTGATACCAGAATGCCGAATCCTTTACAATGCGCTGCTGCGTTGTAAAGTCTACATAAATGATACCAAAACGCTGTTTGTATCCATCGGACCACTCAAAATTATCAAGAAATGTCCACAGGAAATATCCTCTTACATCCGCACCCTCGTCACTGGCACGCTGCATGGCACCAATATAGGAATCTAAAAATGTGATACGGTTCGGATCATGCACTCTGCCATCTGCACTGATGTTATCATGGCAGGACATACCGTTTTCTGTAATATAAAGCGGCAGCGGATAACGCTCTGTCAGAAATCTGATTCCATAATAAAATGCTTCCGGCGTTACCGGCCAGTCTGATCCTGTCTTAGGAAATCCCGGTGCACGGTCTACAAATTCCGGCTCACCGTCTTTTCCTGCACGGATATAATAGCCATTGTATATATTCTGTCCCATAAAATCAAGTGGCTGATGTATCAGCTCCATATCTTCTTCTGTGATCTCTGGCAGATACTGCGCAAATTTCTCCAATCCTTCTTTCGGATAATGCCCTAAAAATACAGGATCCGAAAACCATGCTACATTCCAGGTCCAGTTATCCATCGGATTATAGAAACCAAAATATACTTTTTTCGCAGCTTCAATGTCCTCCGGTTTATCCGTATAAGGATAAGCGACACCTCCGGTCGGTGCGTATCCGACTTTGATATCCCGGACTGCATATTTACGCAGATTGATAACAGCCTGGCCATGTGCCTTCATCAGATTGTGTGCGATCTGGAAAGTATCTTTGATTGACATTTTTACTCCCGGTGCATGTACACCGCTTAAATGTCCAAGTCCAACCACACACTGCGGTTCATTGATCGTGATAAAGTATTCACAAATATCGGAAAAACGCTCTGCAACTACCTTCGCATACTCACCAAACCAGTCTGCCACTTCCGGGTTCAGCCAGCCACCCTTTTCATAAAGAGCCTGCGGAAACTCCCAGTGAAACATGGTAATATATGGCGTAATCCCATTTTCTTTCATACATGTGATCATATCACGGTACATCCGGATCGCTTTTTCATTGACACGACCGGTTCCTTCCGGCAGAATACGTGCCCAGTTTAATGAAAAACGATATGCCTTGATACCAAGATTTTTCATCAGCGCGTAATCTTCCTTATAATGATGCATATGATCACAGGTCGTATAAGCATTCTGATTTTCGAAAATCCTGCCTGCCTCCGTAAATGCATCCCAGACTGTTTTTCCTCTTCCATCGTTTGCATCGGTTCCCTCTACCTGATAGGAACTGCTCGCAACACCCCAAACAAAATCATCCCGAAACATTCTTCTTTTCCTTTCCCAGTGAATTATTTTTCAGAGGAACCAATGACAGACACCAGATAAAATGGCACTGCATCATTCTCGTGTGTCTCTGTCAGACGCACCTCCACTTTATGTACTTTATTTTCGCCATGTTCTAAGATGGTGTCAAGTTCTAATTTATCACCCCAGGTCTCATCAAAGTTCGCATCCAGACGGACTGCATGTTCTGCATCGCCGTCCACAATGATCTCTGCAACCGGTGCCGGAAGTTTTACGGATTTTCTGTACTGTACTGAAATATTGCAGCCCTCAACATCAAGTGTGATGGAATCACCTTTCTTTGAAGCTGTCCATCCGTGTTTGAAACAGTCGGTAATATCTCTCTGTGCGGACGTATCTGCGACAAATCCATGGCAGACTACGTTTTCGTCGCTGTTCTGATGACGGATGGATTTCTCATAAGTATTTTTTGTGAGAGGTGTCGGATAATCCGGTTCGCTCTGTTCCGTTGCATCTTCTGTTTTTACTTTATCTAAAAAGTATGTAATCACCGATGCGACAAGTGCATGTCCGGCATCATTCGGATGCAGGTCATCCGGTGTGATCTCACGGTTTTCGATGCGCCCGGCGACAACTTCCGGGTAGATCGTACTCTGCATGCTGACAGCCGGAAGATTATAATGTCTTGCAATGCGTCCGTGCATCAGCTGCGCATTGGCACCGTTATTGTAAAATACGTTGTGCACTAAAAGGACTGCCGGTTTTGTCTTACTGGTATATACTTTTCGCACCAGTCCCTCATAGGTCTCCATAAAGTGCTCCGTGCTGTCATCGTTGACGGAAAACTCGATGATGACAAAATCCGGCTCTTTGGAAAGCAGATCAGCTTCTGCGCGCGCCACACCAAACTGTGAGGTTGTTCCGCCGATTCCTGCATTGATGTAAGTAAAATCAGCCTGTGGAAATGTCTTTTTCCACCACTCATAGACATGGTATGCGTAACAGAGTTCTGGTTTGGTGGAAAGACTTCCCTGGGTGATTGAACCTCCTAAGAATGCAATGTTTAATGGTTCGCCGGCTTTTGCGCGGTCCATAACTTTTTTTAAGCGGTATAAGTTGCCGTGGTTGGCAATGCCGTTTTCGTATTTGATCTGATATTCCATGTTGATGTTCTCCTTTTTGGATATTTTGGGGGCGAAACTTGTTTTAGATTCATGAACGTTTCGAGCTGGGGAGCAATTTAATGAAGGCACGCTCTCGCTGCGTGTCGCTCGTAGCGGTACTAAGCGGCTAAAATACACCCGCTAAGTACCGACGGCTCCCCAGCACCTTCTTATAAATTGCGCCCCAGCTCGAAACTGCCTTTAATCTTTTGACAAGTTTCGCATTGGCTATATATTCAATAAATGTATATTATGACATTTGGGCAAATAACATACTCTGCTGTATATCTTATGATTCCCAGATTTCATCTCCGAGTGATGTAATATATGCTGCAAGTCCGACATCTGCTCTGCCTCCGGGATACGGATATGTCCAGGTGTGCCGGAGCCATTTTTCGTGTAGAGGAAGTGATGAACTCTGCTGCTTCCAATACGGGTGCAGACTTCATCGATGGAGCGATCCCAGTTTTTATCATGACACAGGATCGTGGTAGCTAAAATGATCTGTGCTTTTGGATATAGTTCCATCAGTTTTTCGATGAATGCCTGATAATGTTTTCTCCAGTTTTTGGATTTTTCACTGTCATAATCTTCTGCCATATAGTCTACCGGGTGATTGTCGTTTTGTCCGATTGCAACAACGACTACATGTGGTATATATCGTGAAAAATCCCATGGTTTGGTCGGTCCAAGATCCGGGTGGTACTCGATCTTGTCATAGCAGGACTCGACACCTTTATAGTGCGGTGCTGCAAACCAACCGGTATCATCTAAAAGTGAGATTCCACCCTGTGAAGTGTCGTGGATCTGCGCATTTAATTTTCGCGCCGTCATCCACGCATAGGAATACCAGCTGTTCGAATATTCCCCATCATGCTCAGGATCCGGCTTTCCAACATATGCCACAGCCTCCGAAACTTCTCCACAGGAAACACTGTCACCAAAAAATTCCATTTTCCGTTTTGGTTTTTCCGGCAGTGGCAGAACTTCCGCTCCATCATCAATCTCAAATCCATAGAACGTAAAAGTATGACAGGAATCCATACGCTTAAATAACAGCAGTTCATGTGTTCCCTCTGAAAGTCCCTCCGCCAAAGTATAAGTCTTTTTCTCTTCATCAGACGACAAGGTAAAACGCTTCTGTTCCCCGTCTATAAAATATCCCAGTTCATTCGTCCAGCAGGAACGATGGTTTGCGATCACTGCCTTTAAGGATGTTCCGGTAAATTTCATTCCAATTGAGCTGCACGCATAGACAAGAACCGGTGCAAGCCTGTCATCAAAATCAATTCTTCCGCTGTAAGATAACATCTCATTATCTGGTTTAATTATCATGTTCTGAGTTCCCCTCCAAAAATTAAATATGTAAGCAGACTGCCCGCTCCGCGGACATTCCATTATGATAAAATGCACGTTCTGCGGACACTCCATCACACGTTTCATGAATTACGCAACAAGGCTGCCGCAATTTTCATTGCATCTGGCAGCCTGTGTTATGAATTAATTTTATGCTATTAAGGATGAATAGCAGCAATTTTAGCGTCTTCCGATCTCGGTATCTTCCGGTGTTACGACACTGTTTTCTTTGATGTAATCAATGATATCATCAAGTTCTGTAAATGCAAGACCAACATAGCTGTCTGCAGCACCGTAGTAAATTGCAATTTTTCCGGATTCGGAATCATGGATTGTTGCACATGGGAAGCATACGTTCGGAACAAATCCGCGCTCCTCATACCATTCTTCCGGTGTGAGTAAGAATGTCTCACAACGATATTTTACGATAGATGGATTGTCAATGTCTAAGATTGCTCCACCGATGGAATATACATAACCGTTACAGGTTCCGCTTACTCCGTGGTAGAATAACAGCCATCCTTCGGATGTTTCGATCGGGGCAGCACCTCCACCGATCTTTAAGGATTCCCACCACTCAGAGCCTTTGCCCATCACATGTCTGTGTTTTCCCCAGTAAGTAAGATCCGGGCTCTCGCTCACGAAAATATCACCGAACGGTGTATGTCCGCTGTCGGACGGACGGGATAATAACATGAAGTTTCCGTTGATCTTTCTTGGGAACAGCACTGCATTTCTGTTGAATGGAAGGAACGGATTCTCAATTCTTGTGAATGTCTTGAAATCTGTTGTCTTTGCTATACCGATTGCTGCGCCGTAGAAATCCTGACACCAGATGATGTAATAGGTATCTTCTACTTTTACAAGACGCGGATCATATGCATAACGCGGCATAAACGGTTTGCCTTCCTCGTCTACGAAATTGATCTTGTTTTCATCAAAATTCCAGTGGATCGCATCTTTGCTTCTTCCAAGGTAAATGTAAGGAATACCGTTAGTCTGCTCTCCACGGAATACACCGATGAATCCATCTTCATACGGCATAACGGCACTGTTGAAAATTCTTGCAACACCTTTTACCGGGTTACGTCCGATGATCGGGTTCTCATTGTATCTCCATACCGGTGCTCCTGTTAAGTTTTCCGGTCTTTCCTGCCATGGTACATTTGGTACCGGCTG
>OGOW01001972.1_pt1 | contig 17262 bp, 14 predicted proteins | sample 1552781 | NCBI WGS metagenome assembly OGOW01 (sample SAMEA2580145, study PRJEB22360) | human gut metagenome | biome: human gut; feature: human-associated habitat; material: faeces | place: Denmark | collected 2008/2010
AAGTTCCTCCAAAGTCGAAACTTTAGATTTTAAGCCATTTCTGCCGCACATGTCGCCAGAAATGATTTTTAATGAGGTTAGCACCTCAAGCTCCCCCAAAAAAGGTAAACAAAACCGTTACGGTTTTGTTTACAGAAAGGCAGATTGATATGACAGAGAAAACAGTAAAGATATTTCCGAATATGTATTTCGGTTTAACTCACTGCTACGATGAAGTACCCGACAACAATGATTTCAAGCTTCACAATCACGATGATGTATATGAAATAGTTCTGTTTCTAAGCGGTGATTCTGAATTTTACGCAGAGGGAAATGTGTACAAATTAAAGCCTTACGATATGCTCATAACGCGTCCGTTTGAAATGCACCATATACGTTGTTTGAGTGCGAAGCCGTATGAGAGGATTATTTTGTATCTGTCGACAGAATATTTCAAGCAAAACCGTTGTGAAGAATTTGAAGATATTTTCATAAACCGTCCGCCGGGTACGGGCAACCTAATACCGTCCGACATTGTAAAGGACGATTTGCTAAACCCGATAAACCGCATAAGCGTGTATATCCATAACGGCTCACTCACCGCCGCAAACGGTGTCATTATAGAATTTCTCTATCTTTTGAATACTTCAAAATCGGCAATCTCACCGTCAAAATCAAAAGACAAACGAATAAGCGACATAATTATGTACATAAACGAACACCTTTCCGAAACAATAACACTTGACTTCCTTTCCGAAAAATTCTTTATAAATAAATACCACCTGTGTAAGCTGTTCAAGAAAAATACGGGATACACACTAAGTCAATATATCAATCATAAACGCATACTTCTTGTACGCGAACTGCATACGCAAGGTCAGTCACTCCTTGAGGCAAGCACCAATGCCGGTTTTAATAATTACTCGCATTTTTACAGACAGTACGTCAAAAAAACAGGTATGACGCCAAAAAATATGAATTAAAAAAGGGAGATACATCTGTTGTATCTCCCAATTAGTTTATTTCATTTGATTTTCGTAGCTTTCAATCATCTTTTTAACCATCTGACCGCCTACACTGCCGGCTTGTTTCGCTGTCAGTTCACCGTTATAGCCTTGACCAAGTGTTACGCCTACTTCTCTTGCTGCTTCCATTTTGAATTGTTCCAATCCTGCTGTTTTGCTTTTCTTTGACATGATTATTTCTCCTTTACATAAAGTATTTAAGTGAGTAATTAACTCATTCATAATTTATGTAAAATACGAAAATATAAACATACAATTTTTACTAATTCATAACAATGTCATCACTGATTATACTTTCGGCACGTTTACGAAGTCCGCTGTACTTTTCGGACTCCAAATGTCTGTCCTCAACCATAATCTTTTTTGCCGCCTCCTGCGACATAGCAAGAATATCTCTGTCCTCAAACAGATTCGCAATTCTCATTTCAGGCAAACCGTGTTGACGTGTGCCGAAAAAATCACCCGGTCCGCGAAGTTTTAAATCCTGTTCACTTATATAAAAACCGTCGTTTGAAATACACATAGTTTCCATACGTTTTTTAGTCACTTCATTTTTACCGTGTGCAAATAATATGCAAAATGCCTGTGCATTGCCACGTCCGACACGGCCTCTAAGCTGATGAAGTTGCGACAGTCCGAATCGTTCGGCATTTTCGATAACCATAATATTTGCGTTCGGTACGTTTACGCCGACTTCAATTACCGTTGTCGATACAAGTATGTTAATCTCTCCGCGCACAAACTCGTCCATTACTTCCTCTTTCAGCTTTGCTTTCATTTTTCCGTGCATAAGACCGATTTTGAACTCGGGAAATATCGCCTGCAACTTTTCCGCAAGCATTTCGGCATTTTGCAAGTCGCTCGTTTCCGTTTCCTCAATCAACGGACATACAACGTACGCCTGCATACCTGCACTTACGTTTTTTTGTAAAAATGCAAAAATGCGTTTTCGCATACTTTCACCGACTGCGTACGTCTTAACGGGCTTTCTTCCCGGCGGTAATTCATCAATAACCGATATATCCAAATCGCCGTACAAAATAAGTGCAAGTGTTCGCGGTATCGGCGTTGCCGACATAATAAGCATATGCGGATTATTTCCCTTTGCCGCAAGTTTTGCCCTTTGTTCAACGCCAAATCTGTGTTGTTCGTCGGCCACCACAAATGCAAGGTCATAAAACTCCACCGCGTCTTGAATTATCGCGTGAGTTCCGACAACAACGTCTGCGACACCTGTCGCAATCAAGTCGTATGCACGTCTTTTTTCCTTAGCTCGCATACTTCCGGTAAGCATTACCACCGTTATACCCGTACCCTTGAAAAATTCAGCCAATGTTTCTGCGTGCTGAGTTGCAAGAATTTCGGTCGGCGCCATCATTGCGGCTTGATGACCGTTTTTTACGGCGGTATAAATTGCCGCCGCCGCAACAGCCGTTTTACCGCTTCCGACATCACCTTGAACAAGTCTGTTCATCATCTTACCGCTCTTGCAATCCTTCAAAATTTCATTCAGCGTTTTCTTTTGTGCGTTTGTAAGCGAAAACGGCAGATTATCCGTAAATTCATGCACACAATTTATATCTTCAAACACAATACCGTCCTGCGATGTATTTATATCCTTTCTTCCGCTTAACGCAAGCTGAAGCACAAGCAGTTCTTCAAATACAAATCGTTCTCTTGCAATGTTGTAGCTTTCAAAGTTTTCGGGAAAATGTATGTTTTTCATTGCAAAATTAAGCTCTGCAATGTGATATTTTTCTCTTATATCGGACGGAATATATTCCTCCATTCGTCCAACTTCCTTTATTGCAAGCTCCATTGTCGACTGTAAAATTTTCTGCGTCAGTCCGCTTGTAAGCGGATAAAGCGGTACTATTTTACCCGTAAATCTCTCTTTACCCTCTTGTTCACAAACAGGGTTCACCATTTCAAGTTTACCTCTGTTCTTAGTTACCTTGCCGTATAAAACATACTTATCGCCCGTCTTAAACTGATTTTTTACATATCTGTTATTGTACCAAACCACATTCAAAACACCCGATTCGTCCGATACAATCATTGTTGAAATAAGCATATTCCTTCTTACTCTTGTTTCTCTGACAGGCGAAAAAACGGTAATGCTCACGCACACCGTTTCTCCCTCGACACAGTCGGCAATATCTTTCTTTTCCGTTCGGTCCTCGTGAGAACGCGGAAAATAGTAAAGCAAATCTTCGACTGTCTTTATTCCTTTTTTTGCGAATAATTCGGCTCTTTTCTCGCCGACACCTTTCAAATATCTTATATCCTTAGGCATATTCTGACTCCATAATATTATTCTGCGGAAATAATATAGTAGTAAAGCGGCTGACCGCCTTTCTTAAACGAAACTTCGATTTCATCGTCCGCATACTTTGTTTCAAGTGCTTTAAGCATCACATCAGCCTGCGGTTTCTTGATTTCCTTACCGTAATATACGTTCAAAAATTCAGTATCTTCATCAACCATCTGTGAAACTACCCGGTTAAGTACATCATCAATATCCTTGCCTACCGTTACGATTTTACCCTCAACCATTCCGAGAATATCATCTTTTTTAATTTCAATACCGTCGATTTCCGTATCACGAACAGCATAAGTAAGCTGACCCGATGTAACTCTGCCGATAGCCTTATTCATAGCCTTTTCATTAGCCTCTGCCGACTTTTTATCATTAAATTCCACCATTGCACTTATACACTGCGGAACTGACTTTGACGGAATTACAACGATTTTCTTATCCTCAACAAGTTCTGCGGCTTGATTTGCGGCCATAATAATATTTTTATTGTTCGGGAACACATAAACCGTCTTTGCCTTGACACGTTTTACGGCTTTCAAAATATCGTCCGTACTCGGATTCATTGTTTGTCCGCCCTCAATAACTCTGTCAACGCCAAGGTCTTTAAGAATATTTGTAATTCCCTTACCCATACATACCGCTACAAAACCGTAATCCTTTAATTCAACAGGTGCTTTCGGTTTAGGAGCTTTTTTAGGCTTTTCAGTCTTTTTCTCCGCCTTGACTTCCGCTGTTTTAACTTCGGCATTTTCCGAAGTCTGTTCATTACTTCCGTCAATAATAGACTTGTGCTGATGCTTCATATTATCTATTTTTAAATTAATCATTTCACCGAGTTTTATAGCCTCTTCAAGCACAAAACCCGGATGATTTGTATGAATATGCACCTTTACGATTTCATCATCGTCAATTACAAGCATACAGTCACCCTTTGGGGCAATAGTATCTCTGAACGTACTTACGCTAAGACCTTTTTGCTTTTTCTCAACGATAAATTCCGTACAATATTTAAACTTTATATCTTCTGTCTTAATTGCCTCTTGTGACTTTTTCTTTACAGGAGCAGTCTGCATTTCAAGTGCTTCGCCTTGTCTTTCAACAACATTACCGCTCTTTAGATAAGACAGTGCACCCTCAAGCACAAACATCCAGCCTTGACCGCCTGCGTCAACAACGCCTGCCTGTCTTAATGCAGGTAGCATTTGAGTTGTCTTTTGAAGTGCCTTGTTACCTCTTTTAATAGCACTCTCCATTACGTCAATAATGTTTTCGTTTGTATTTGCGGCAAGCTGTGCACCTGTTGCGACTTCACGCGAAACAGTAAGAATTGTACCCTCTGTCGGCTTCATTACCGCCTTATATGCCGCATCCGAGCCGTCTTTTAAAGCAACTGCAAGTTCTTCCGCATTACATTCTGTTTTGCCTTTAAGGCTCTTTGATATACCTCTGAAAAACTGTGACAGGATAACACCGGAGTTACCTCTTGCACCTCTTAGAGTTGCGAATGACATTGTATCAGCCGCTTTTGTAAGAGTTGTGTCGCCTTTTTTCAAAAGTTCAGTCGCCATAGCCGTTGCGGTAAGCGACATATTTGTACCTGTATCGCCGTCCGGTACCGGGAAAACGTTAAGTTCATCAACAGTTTTTCTGTTATTATATAAATTATTTGCTCCGCTTATAATCATTTGAGCAAATGTGTTTCCGTTAAGCGTATTAATTTTAATCACCCCTAATCAGTTTTAGTCAACACGGACACCTTCAACACGAACATTAATTCTGTTCACTTTAATTCCAACTGTATTTTCGATAGTATATCTGACTCTGTTCACAATACTTTTACATATTGTATTAATATTTATGCCGTACTCAACGATAAGATGTATTTCTACGATAACTCCGCCTTCTTCAACTGTTATGCTGATACCTTTAGTCATACTGTCAGCCTTTAGGAGATTCACAATTCCGTCTTTTTTATTTCTCGATGCCATTCCGACAACGCCGTAACACTTTGTCGCAACCGCACCCGCAATTTCAGAGATAACGTTGTTTGAAATGGTTACCTCGCCTAAATCACCACTTGTTTTAAGTACCATCGCTCTATTCATTCCTTTCAATTCAAAATAATCCAAAATATCTATATATCATTATTGTACTATAAAATTCAAAAATAGTAAATACTATTTTGAAAAAAAGGCACTTGCATTGACTTAAAATAAATTATATAATAAAAAGGAGCCTGCCGAGGCTCCAAAAATCACATCTTGCGATGTAATTTTTGAATATTTTGGGAGATAAATCAGAGGTTATATATTATGAGCAAACATTCAAAATTAATGAATTTTCTTTCGGGTATGCCGGATTTTGTTTTTGACTATATCGAAATTGCGTATAACGGCGAAAGCATTAATACACAAATCGGTTACAGTATAGATATAAAAACATTTTTGGAATATCTGCAAAAATTCAATTTCAGTTATATAGAAAAAATTGAAGATTTCACGGTAGCTGATATGGAGAAAGTTACGCTCCGTGATTTAAACGCTTTTACGGCATATCTAAAAGAATACGAAACCGACACCGTTTCGATTGACGGCAAACACATTAAACGAATCCGCCGCAACAGTGCTTACGGCATAAACCGTAAACTTTCTGGAATACGCGGACTTTTTTCGTATCTTTACAAAAACGACTTGATTTCTCAAAACGTAACGGATAAGTTGGATTTTAAAAAACTACATCAAAAAATGAAACGTCCGCTTACATCACAAGAAACCGTCAACCTTCTTGACGTGATATATAACGGTGAAAAATATTATACAGGTCGTGACCTTACGGAATACAAGAACAGAAAAAAACGTGATATTGCACTTTTTACCGCATATCTCGGTACAGGCTGTCGTGTGAGTGAACTTATCAACCTTGATATTCGTGACGTATGCTTTGATACCTCGTCATTCGTTGTCACCCGTAAGGGCGGTGACGAACAGGAAATATTTATGCCTGTTCAAGTGGAAAACGAATTGTTTACATATATGCAGGAACGTGTTGAAAACGAAAAAGCAAAAGACGACGCACTTTTTATCAGCCGACTCGGAACACGAATGACCGCACAAGGTGTTGAAAAGGTACTGAAAAAATATTGTGCGACTGTCGGTATATACGACCCCGACAAGGCACGTCCGCACGCATTAAGACGTACATTCGCCTGTAATCTTATCGCTGACGGCATTGATATAAAAATGGTTGCGGAGCTTATGGGACACAAAAACATCGAAGTAACCCACAAATACTACACTCAATACGCAATCGAAAAACGTAAAGAAGTTATGCAGAATTTTGACATTACGGGAAATCGATAAAAAATTGAATACATAAAAAATTTACCGCCGACAGTTTTAACTGACCGGCGGTAATTTTTTTGCAAAAAAATACACACTCCGTAGAGTGTGTATTTTAATTTGCATTAGTCTGTTGTTGTTGAAGTGCTTACGCCTACACTAATATCATTTGTACCATCGTTGAATGTATACTTATAATTTGTATCTACAACGTTTCTTGTAGCTTCATTGTCGTATAGACCTTGCGCGATTATAGCTGCCCAGCAGTTAGCTGCATTATTTGTTGAGTGAAGTCCCTTATCACCGCTTATTTTAGAATTGTCTTCGTTCCAAACAGCATTGTTATATATACCCGCATTATCTTTATCTCCGACAAGTACATATCTTCTTGCTGCATTGTCCAAAGCACCATACTTGTCATTCAAGAATGCATAACTCTTCTTAGCAAGGTCAATAAGATTTGTGCTTGTAACTTCCTCTGCAACTGTTCTGATAGCTGCTGAGTATATTACATCTTCCTCATAATCATGATATGATGCATTAGGAGTTACAAGGAATGTTGTAAGACCCATATCATTTGCAGTAGTAAGCATATCCGTTACAGCTGCCTTCATGTCTGCTTCATTTGAGTGAACTTTATCGTTATATCCGCTTTCAAGAACCATTATATCTCCAGGCTGTGCACTGCCTAAAACATTTGTAAATGCATCAGCTTTCATGCCTGTTGCCCATGCACCGCTGTTACCAAGGTTTACAACTTCTGCACCTGAAATATAATTTTGAAGTACTTGACCCCAACCTGTTCTTACAAGACCTTCTTTACCTTCAGGAGCTGTACCGTAGTAATTAGCAACCAATGAGTCACCGATTACATATACCTTCTTAGTTCTTGTAACGATTGAAGGTGATTTAGAGAATTTAACATTTGTAATTGTTGTACCGCTGCTTTGGTCATCTCTGTAATTGAACTTAGCATAACCTTGTGTAACAACTATATCATGTACAGTGTAATCTGTTGACTCTGCAACGTTTCTGCCTATAGTCCAGTTGTCACTGCCTTGGTTTATGTTGTTGAACATCATTTGGTCGTTTACATATACGTCTGTTCTCCTACCGTTGTTAGCTGTAATTGTTACGTTATAGCTGTCTGACGGAATTGCAACAAGTGTATTCATTGATGTTTCATAAATAGGTGCAACTTCAACCTTTGCAGCACCTGTTGTATCAACTGTTATAGTCTTTGAACCTGCAGCTTCGGTTGTTAAAGCAATAGGATTCATTTCAGCCAAAGATGTCCAATAGAATACCTTTGTAGTTGCTGTGTTTTCATCTGTTATTTCAGTACCCTTTTCAACATCAGCCTGTACAATACCCTTAAGTAAACCGTTTTCATATGTAGCGATAATCTTAACACCGTTTTCAGCCGTTTTTGTTACTCTTGCAGCTACTACATCCGCTGCATCAACCTGTGTTTGCTTCACAAGTGTACCGTCAGCTGTTGCAGTTGTTACAAGATACTTCTTAATATTGTCGCCCGATACGATTTTTGTTGTATCCACAACTGTCGAATCGCCGGTTGCGTCTGCATTAATATAATATGTATCAACAGTTACCGGAATTGTTATTTTTGAAACTGCCGTACCGTTTGTTACTGTTGCTGTAACTGTTGTTGAACCTGAACCTACAACAGTAAGCTCACCTGCTTCTGTAATTGTAGCAACATCGGTATTTGATGATGTCCACTTAACATCAGAAAGAAGTGACAATACTTCATCACCGAATGAATCTACAGCACTTGTGAGTACATATTTACCCTTTTCATTATCTGTAGATGTATAAGCCTGAGGACCGTCAGCCTTTAAAGACAATGACTGGAAGTCACCGATAACTACATCTTTTGAAGCAGTCTTTGAAGCAGAAGATGATCCCGTACAAGTAATTGTAATTTTACCCGGTTCTGCTGTATCTGCAACAGAAAGGACACCGTTTTCTATAGTGATACCTGTCATAGCTTTGCCGTCTTTTCTTGACAATGCCCATGTAAATGTTTCACCGTCATTGATAACCGTTTCCGATTTTTGATATTCTCTTGTTATTATTTTACCAGAAACCTTAGCAACGCCCGATACACCGTTGATTGCAAGGTAATCTCTGTTAGGAGTTGTTGCCTTGATTTCCTTAGTCTGAAGCTCACCCAAGTATCTGTACAAGCCTGTACCCAAGCCTGTTACAGCCGTTGCATTGATTGTGTATGGCAATGAAACCGATGTATCATTATATGATACAGTAATAGCCTTGCTATTCTTGTCTACTACGAAGTTTACCGTAAAGTCGCCTGACGGCAAATCACTTGAAAGCAATGCTCCGTTTGTGTATTTGCCTGTATCGTCATACACATTCATTCCGGCAGAACCTGTCCAACCGGTCCAAGCATACAAGCCGTTTGCACTGAATTGAAGACCTACAAGCTTACCGCCGTCTGTGTCAATGTACCATACCTTTTGACTTCCCGAAAGGTAGCTGCCAAAGCCCGCAAAGTTCATATCAACGCTTATGTTTGTCAAATCTGACAAGTTTTCAGAACCCAACGATATTGAATCTCCTCTTGATCCGGATGCTGAAATATATGCACCGTCTTTATTACCGAAATCTGATTCCATGAACAATACGTCGGAATCCTTCAAAGCCAACGGCTTATCCTGTGTAACATTGTCACTGTCAATGCTGATAGTTCCTGTTACGTCATTATAGCCAACTTTCTTCAATGTGTAGTTAATTTCCGTTCCGCTTGTTAAAAGAGGAATTTCAATCTTACCCGTTGCATCTGCATAATAAGTATTATCATCAGTTACCATAGTAGCATATCTTGTTGTATTGATTGTTGCCGTATAGTAAGTTGTATCCGGAATTTCACTGTCTGTCGGCTTACGAAGCTTGATGTTATCTATCTGCATATGAGCCGTATATCGTCCTGATACATAATAAAGTCCCTTTATACCGCCTGCACCGTTTACCGGCATAATTTCATTGTCAACAACGGTTTCGCTTCCTTTTGTCACTGTCAAATAAGCTGTTGTACCGTTTACAACCACCTTATAGTGATACATATTTTCAATACCTGTAGGGATTGTCTTTGTAGAATTTGTTATTGCCCATGATGCTGCATTTGCAGGAGCGTCCATCTTTAATATATATCCGCTTTCACAGCCATAATTTGCATTTTTTTCTTTATAAGCATAATCCGAACCCAATACTGCAAATTGTGAGCCTTGGCTGTCTGAAGCCGCAAATGCCATATCAAATTCTACTACATATTTTGAACCTGCCGCAAGGTCACCGAAAAGCAAATATTGTCCACGGCTATTGGCACTGGCAATATGTGTTGTATCAACCATTTTACCGCCGTTGCCGTCGTCTACCAAAGTAATTGCACTCTGCATGTTTGGCGATACCCAATCAACACTCGCGTCTGCCGCGTCATAATTTTGTTCAAAATAGACATCACTGTCATCTGCCAATTCAACAGCTTCAGACTGCTCATCTTCTGTTACCGCTTCGGTCGATGTTGTTTCATCAGCCAAAGTTATCTCGCTGTCAGCACTAATCGGCTGTTCATCTGTATTTTCGGCAATTGCTGTTACTGCAAAGCCTGTGAAAGCAGATGCTGTTATTGCCAAAGCTGTAATGATTGACAATAGTTTCTTTTTGTTATTCATGTAATCTCTCCCTCTCTTTCTGATTTTTACACGACAAACCATCGCATAATACAACATGATAGATATATTATACATCATTTACTATTTTTTTTCAATAGTATTTCTACGACTAAAATATTATCACTGATTTTTAAACATTATTTGTTACCTATATTTTTATAAGATATTGATTTTATATCGTTTTTCCCTTATAATAATAAGTAATAAAACAATTCGGAGTGATAAAATATTTTGAGTAAAGCAACGCAATTTTTAAAAGGTGCAAGGCTCGGTATGCCTATTGCACTCGGATACATACCCGTTTCATTTTCATTCGGTATGCTTGCCGTACAAAACGGAATACCCGCTTGGGCGGCAATAGTAATTTCAATGACTAACCTTACTTCTGCCGGACAATTTGCCGGTATGAACATAATTTCCGCCGCCGGCGGTATGTGGGAAATGGCAATTACGACATTTGTGATAAATCTTCGATATATGCTTATGTCGCTTTCCCTGTCACAAAAAATCGGTAAAATGTCGCTTGCAAAACGGCTTATAACAGCATTCGGCATAACAGACGAAGTATTTGCCGTCGCGTCAACAACACCGATTGCCATTACATTTCCGTTTATGCTCGGACTGATTGCAATACCGTACATCGGCTGGACTCTCGGCACAGTGCTCGGTGCTTTTATAAACAATCTGCTGCCGACATCACTTGCGGACGCAATGGGAATAACATTATACGCAATGTTTATCGCAATAATTATCCCTGCGTCAAGGAGAGATAAAAACGTACTTTTTGTACTTATCGCCGCAGTTATATTGAGTTGTGTTCTGTATTTCGCACTTCCTTTTATATCATCGGGCTGGGCTGTTATCATAACGGCAGTGTTGGCGTCGGCATTCGGTGCGACGTTCTTTCCGCACAATGAGGAGGGCGAAAAATGAAAATGATTGCTTTAATGGCGGTTATGGCAATAGTGACGTACATAATTCGTGCATTGCCTATAACACTTTTCAGAAAAGAAATAAAATCAAAATGGCTTAAATCGTTTTTATATTACATACCGTATGCCGTACTCGGTGCTATGACGTTTCCGGCTATATTTTTTTCGACAGGCTCGGTTTTCTCCGCCTCGCTCGGATTGGTCGGTGCTATGCTTATCGGTGACACAGAGAGCAGTTCTTCTGAAAAAGCAACTTCTGCAGTTTTAATTGCATTTGTAAGCGTATTTTTTGTGTAATATACTACCGAAATTTACATATTATATTATCAGAAAGGAACGGATGTTATGAGCTATGATATTGATTATCTGACACTGCTTTCACAGCAGTATCCGACAGTTAAAACCGCATCAACCGAAATTATTCGATTGCAGTCAAGGCAAAAACTGCCGAAACTTACAGAGCATTTTATGAGTGATATTCACGGTGAATACGAATCTTTTTTGCACATTTTAAAAAATGCCTCCGGTGTAATCAAGGACAAGATTACGCAAATTTACGGTCGTACGTTGTCCGAACGTGACAGACAAGTTCTCGCCACTCTTATTTATTATCCGGAGCAAAAGCTTGAATATATCAAGGACGAAGTGGACGATATTAATGATTGGTACAAAATCACTTTATATCGCCTTATAGAAATATGTCGCGTTGTTGCGTCAAAATACACACGAGCAAAAATCAGAGAATTTTTGCCGGAGGCGTTCGGCAGTACGATAGACGAACTTATACACGCAAATACAGATTACGGCTCGGACAAAGAAACATATTATAACGAATCTATTTCAACAATCGTCGAACTCGGACAAGCCGATGATTTTATTGTGGAAATTTCAACACTTATCCAAACACTTGCAATCGGTCGTCTGCATATTATCGGCGATATTTTTGACCGTGGTCCGCGAGCCGATATAATTCTTGACACACTGACGAAGTACCACAGTGTCGATATTCAATGGGGCAACCATGATGTTCAGTGGATGGGTGCCGCTGCGGGCAGTTTGGCTTGTATTGCGAATGTACTTGCTATTTCCACCAAGTATTCAAACTTTGACTGCCTTGAGGACGGTTACGGAATTAATATGCGTCCGCTTACGGTATTTGCACTTGAAACTTATGCGGACGATCCGTGCGAATGCTTTATACCTCGAAATCCGAATATGGTTTATATTTCTCAGCATGACGAAAACTTTTGGGCGAAGGTACATAAAGCTATATCTGTAATTCAGTTTAAGTTAGAAGGACAAATTATAAAACGTCACCCTGAATTTAATATGGACAACCACCTTATGCTTGACAAAATCAATTACGAAAACGGAACAATTATGCTTGAAGGCAAAGAATACAAATTAAAAGATACCAACTTCCCTACAATCAATCCCGAAAATCCGTTTGAACTTACAGACGCCGAAAAAGAGCTTATGAATTTATTGCGTTCATCGTTTTTACGCAGTGAAAAACTTCAAAATCACGTCAAATTCTTATACGAAAAAGGCAGTATATATCTGACATTCAACAACAATTTGTTGTATCACGGCTGTATACCGATGAACAGTGACGGTACTTTTACGGAAGTTACACTTTTCGGTGAAACGGTAAGCGGCAAATCGCTCATGGACAAAGCCGAACAGCTTGCACGTGACGGTTATTTTGCCAAAAACGGTTCCGAAGAAAAAGAATACGGCAAAGATTTTCTGTGGTTTTTATGGTGCGGTTGCTACTCCCCTGTTTACGGCAAAAATAAAATGACTTCGTTTGAACGATATTTTATTGATGATGAAAGTACATGGGTGGAAATTAAAGACGAATATTATCACCTTATCGAAAAGCCGAGTGTATGCAACAAAATTTTATGCGAGTTTGGAATTGACCCGAACAATTTTTCTCATATTATAAACGGCCATGTCCCCGTAAAAATAAAAAAAGGCGAAAGCCCAATTAAATCAAACGGCAAACTTTTAGTCATAGACGGCGGTCTTTCAAAGGCATATCAGAAAGTTACCGGACTTGCCGGTTACACATTGCTGTTCAATTCACACGGTTTGCTTTTAAGTGCGCATGACGCATTTGAATCTATCGAAAGTGCCATAAAAGAAGAAAAAGACATTCACTCAACGCTTGACGTTGTTGAACTTGCTCCGAATCGTTTACTTGTTGAGGACACTGACGCGGGTAAATCGTTATCGAAAAAAATCACCGACTTAAAAGCACTTGTTGACGCATATTTAAAAGGAAAAATAAAAACAATCTTTGCAAACTGCCACTAACAATTTCCGCACAATATGGCTTGGTTGACCAAATTTCATTCTTCAATAAAGTCATTGCAAGTGAGAATATGTCGAATTACTATTTATTACATAAAGGAGATTTTGCCTATAATAAAAGCTATTCTTCAGAATATCCGTGGGGTGCAATAAAGCGACTTGACTGTTATGAGCAAGGTACATTATCCTCTCTATACATTTGCTTTAAACCGTATAGTCATGTCTCATCGGATTTTTTAACTCACTATTTTGAAACTTCAAAATGGCATCAAGGTATTTCTGAAATCGCAGTTGAAGGAGCAAGGAATCATGGATTGTTAAATGTTGGTATTCAAGATTTTTTTGAGACAAGGCATTGCCTACCTCAAAGTCTCTTAGAGCAAGAGAAAATTGCAAAATTTCTCAACTTAATCGAAGAACGAATCGCGACCCAAAACAAAATCATTGAGGATTTGAAGAAACTAAAGTCCGCCATTGTTGATAAACTCTATTCATCAACAAATGGCAAGACTTATTCTTTCTGTCAACTTTTTGAAGTGGTCAATGAGAAGAATAAAAAACTTGCTTACAAAAATGTTCTTTCTGCCAGTCAAGAGTTAGGTATGATTGAGCGTAGCAATATAAACATAGACATCAAATTTGAACAAGAAAGTATCAGTGGATATAAGATTGTCCGTAAAGGTGATTATGTTGTACATCTTCGTTCTTTTCAAGGAGGTTTTGCTTTCTCTGATACAACAGGAATATGTAGTCCAGCATATACAATACTGCGTCCCAACGATTTAGTGGTGTATGGCTATCTGTCTCATTTTTTCACATCAAAGCCGTTTATAAAGTCTCTTAAACTTGTAACATACGGCATACGTGATGGAAGATCTATCAATGTGGATGAATGGTTGGATATGCCGATTCTACTTCCGTCAGCACAAGAGCAAATGCGCATCCTTACAATAGTAAATGCTATTGATGCAAAACTTCATAATGAAGCCAAAGTACAATTTTGCTTATCCAGTCAAAAGTCTTATTTATTGAATACTATGTTTATATGAACATCTGTTTCAGCAAATAAGATTTTTGTGTGTAGTACAATCTTTGCAAACTTTTGTTTACCATTAACGATTTCTCTATCGCATCAATGGCAAAAATGATTGATTGGGATTTCCCATTCTCTATCAGAGGAAAACTCATATTTAATATGTCATCGCCATTGAGATTTGCAATAGCTCCATTTCCCCCTTGCAGTGATTGATACACCAGCCTCTTGTATCTCTGTGATTGCATTAACCATTTTACAAATGGATATGATGTGCGGTAGATACCGCAAAATGCACCTATCGTAGATTGTCCATCATTGAATGGATAATATGAGTTTTTCCCTACAAGAGAAGAAGAACCATTAGCCATACAAATAACAATATCACCTTTTCGCAGGATTTGGCTTGTAGTTGGTGTTTTATTAACGTAAACAACTTCATCTTTGTCTACATTGTTGCCGTAATTCAAATTATTTGCTCGTATTACAGTAGTGGCGGCTTTATTTTCTGTAACATCTTCATTTGCATAGGTTAATCCTCTTACAAAACAACCAACATCCCTCAATTTGAATGATTCACCATTTTGATTGCACAACAACATTTCAACAATGGCGGACATAACTGAAATTTCATCCTTAATTCAGGCAATGTGTGATACTTTGATAGAATCAGAACAACATAAAGTTGAATTGGCCTTTAGTGATTTTGGAAAATCGTATTCCGGCTTATCAGGTAAAAGTGCAGAGGATTTTGGTGAAGGCTGTCCGTACATAACATATATGAATGTCTATCAGAATCAAATCATTAATGCGACTAATGTCGGTTTAGTCAAAATCAATGGAGCTGAACAGCAATCAGTTGTCCATTATGGTGACATTCTTTTTACTTTGTCATCTGAAACGGCAGAGGAAGTTGGAATAGGAGCTGTGTATTTGGGAGACACTTATCCATTATACCTAAATAGTTTCTGCTTTGGTATCCATATTATAGATGACAATAAGATTTTCCCTCCGTTCTTAGCATTTTATGTTTCAACAAAGTCGTTTAGAAAGGTGGTTTTTCCGCTGGCACAAGGCAGTACACGCTTTAATCTGCAAAAGAATGACTTTATGAAGAAAGGGTTTTCTTTTCCAACAGTAGAAAGGCAGAGGAAGATATACTCAGCCCTCAAAACCTATTCAGATAAACTTGCCGTTGAAAAGAGCATAGCCAAGTTGCTTTGTAAACAGAAAAATCACCTCTTAAGCAAGTTGTTTATATAAACATCTTACTAAGCAAATATTGTTTCTCCTTTTCATATGACCACAACATTTTTTTCTCCATATCAATCTTTTTCTGAATGCTTATCAAGGTATTCGCAATATAGATTGCTTCATTCTCTGTTTTGGGGAGAGGGATAGAGTTTTTCAAGAAACGTTCGTTAGTAATGTTGATGGTATTCTTTGCCCCTTTCTGTATAAGTGGATGCAAATAATTGAAAGCGTTGCTTGGCTGCATGAAATAGAAGTGCAGAATAACCCCGATGTAGTCATTTACCGGCATATAGACACCGTACAGGGGTGAAACCGCAACATCATCTTTAATATAGCTGCGTTTCACTATACCATACGGAAAATCTCCGGTAGGGCTTTTCGTGTAAACAATATCGCCATATTTAACGACATTATAATGAAGCGTTTCTTTTGCTGCAAAAGAACGTCCAAGATATTCAATCTGATTAATAACACCTTGGCTTACAGATACGGAACAAATGATGTAACCATTTGTATTCTTTTCGATTCGTTCTTTCAGAACGTTGCTTAATTCCGTTTTCTGCCAATCACCCTTGCGTATTCCAGCCGCCTTTTTCTGATAAATAATTGCCTGAATTAAGGATTCATATTTTTCAATGATTTTGTTTTGGGTAGCAATGCGTTTATCTATCAACGATAATAACCCAGCAATCTTTTGTTGCTCAACATCAGATGGAACAGATACTTGAATTTTACGAACTTCATTTGCGGAAATTTCTAAAAAGGTTGAGCCGCAAGACTTCCTTATTAAATCTTTCTTTTTTGTTTGTATTAGGTAGTAGAGAAAATCTACATTGCATTTTTTAGATACAAGAGATTGAAAACCTTGGTTTGTAGCACATTCTCTGAGAGATAATGAACATTCTCCAATTGTGGCACGAGAACTTAAAAGTATCGTATTGGGAGGCAAAAGCTTTGCACTGGAATTGTTTAGTCCGTCTTCTGTTATGGTACGCAGACTTGCATCAACGAATTTATTTTTACCTATCTCAGAAGGCGTAAACCATTGTATTCCTCCATCCCAATATGATTTTACTGTTGTATCGGGTGTACCACCGCCTATTACATCTGCTAAATCGTTTATTGATTTTGTCTCCCACTCCCCACTGAACTCTGGAAATCTCAAATGGGGAACATTGAGGACTTTATTTTCGTTATTATCTGCCATAATCATTATTCTTTATCGGGATTGATATCAAACGGCAACAATTTGTCACCATCATTAAACCGGTCGAAATCAGAGATAAACGAGCGGTCTTGAATCACTTTATATTTTTCATACTCACCATACGCCTTCTCTCGTGCTT
>OGOW01001974.1_pt1 | contig 17256 bp, 15 predicted proteins | sample 1552781 | NCBI WGS metagenome assembly OGOW01 (sample SAMEA2580145, study PRJEB22360) | human gut metagenome | biome: human gut; feature: human-associated habitat; material: faeces | place: Denmark | collected 2008/2010
CCTTAATGAAATATTCGGGAAAGCTCTATAGAGCTTTCCCTCATACCTAATTCTATAAGTCATACCTATAATATCCGGTTGAAAAAAATATTAAGTTGAATTCCATTCTATTAAATCACCCATAAAGGGTGATAAGTAAAAAGAAAACAAACGATATTCATCAAATGAGTTTAAGATGAATATCGTTCTTATTAACGTAAGTTTATCTTCTACAATATCGATTTTATCGAGAAATCACAGCTAAGTAAACCGTTTAAATAAACGAAAGGAGGAAAGTGGTTATGACTACACCACAAAGTTATCAGATTGATATCACAAAGCATTTTTTAGAGGTAGATAAGTACCTTACTTCGTGTATCATCAATAAGACGGCAGAATTCGATATTAAGAAATTAAAGAGGTATGTGAACTCACCCAGTATAAAAACTACAAGCATCGATGGAATGCTCTCTCACCAGGTATCATTCAACTACAAGGATACATTTGATGGCAACCCATATAAGGTGAGTGTGGAGTTTACCACGAAAGGTGCATCATCATTACCATACGTCTATATTACTTGTCCGAAGGCTGAGTTAAAACATGAACAGCTCAAAGTTGATGTAGAGAATGACATGCCGATTGTAAAAAGCAAAAATGATCTCATTCATATTAATTATAGAGTCTTCTGGTTGATCCAGGGACTGTTAATAAATTTTTGGACTGAGTTAGGAGTACAGAATAAAATTTAAGGAGGAACTATGAAACTTATCAAAATCAATTTCAATGAAGATAATGCAACTGAAGAGCAGCTTAATGTAATTAAGCAGTACAACGCGATGTTTGATATGCTCTTAAATCTTCAGCATAAATATGCAAAAGAATACTATCCCGCTGGATATGTAGCGAGTAAGCATAATCCGATCAAAGATTTAGCATCACTGGAATCTTGGAGTCGGAGAAATAAGATCGCTCCAGCAAATTATATGTCTGGAGCTACATCGAGAACGCTATTTGAAGAAAATATTCAGAAAAATGTAGCCGCTATCTTTGAAGCAAAGGCTGGATTACTTGACAATGAGCTCATGTCCATATCCCTTGATTTAATTGATACAACTGTATGTGCATTATATCGTTCTGCCCGTAAGCAGGGAATCAGACCCTTTATCTTATCAGCAGACATGTATCAGTTACCGACAGACCTTAAGTACATTATTTTTGCATCGAATGCAACCGGACTTAAGCGTCAGTATATCGTTGTAGACGATATTCCTGTTGATGAGTCGATGAAGAGATGCGTTCTTTCTAGTGATGAAATGAAAGAAGTTTTCCATATTACAGAAACAACTGAAAATACGTTCTATGCAGATCCGATTAAGAAATGCATTGAAAGTGACCAGGATTATCTTCAGCCATATTTAATCCTGAAGTTAAATCGTAAAGAAGACTATGTTGTATATGATGAAATTCGTTATGTAGAACAGTGCTATTCTACGATTATGTACGGACCGTCTTATCTTGGAGACGATGAGCACGCAACGAATGAGAACTGCCATTGTAAAATGGATATCCCATGCTTACATGGTCCTGCATCTGTACCGGCAGAGATTACATGTGGTGATGAAATGCACCCATTCTGGGTACCAACTGATAAAAAGAATTATGATACAATTAAGATGCCGGTTGGATATGGCATCGCTAGTATTCAGATCAAAGAATACTATACAAGAGGTCGTGTGGATGAAGTTAAGTTTACGTTACAGGACAATTTCGATGATACATATACCCTCACATATACACCAACGAAATCCAATGTAGAAATTACAATTGTAGCAATCCCATTACTTGATGCAAAGATTGGATATGTTCCAGATGGTAAAGAGTATGGGCTTATATGGATGCCAGAGGATGGCCCAGATTGGTTATCTGGTGAGTTATACAACGCGTATGCTGATAGACATGCTTGGGGTATCATGATGTATTACCAGACACCGATTCCGTTACCAGAAGGTACTGTAGCGGATTATACTACTGAGATCAATAATGATCTTATTGATATCTACAGGGGTGACTATGATTTAACTACAAATACATTCACTTGGAAATCTCTCAGTGATGCCGATGCCGTAGTAACATCAATTACGATGAACCCGGCATTCGTTTCATTTGAGAGCAACGTGCTAAATGGAACAGATGGTTTTGTATACTTTGTCAGAATCAAAGCTGGTGGAATTACATTAGTAAATACTACAACCGGCAGAAAGTATAAGTGCGTTAGCAGACAGGTATACATTGCAACACCACCTACTGATTCCCCTTACAATTATCGTTGTGCGTGTATCGTATCAGAAAACGAACTTGATAACCATACTGATTGGTTCATTAAGAAACCGGAGAAGGTGATTAATATTAACAGTACAGCTTGCAAATGCGATGAAGTGGCATTTGATGTATTTGATACAAAATCAGTTTCCGTAACACCGATTAACTCAAAGGATAATACGATCGGATTTAGAGTTACCACAAAAATGGATCTTCGACACATCAAAGAGTATAACCCAGGTAGAATCTCTGCACTCATGTATGATGCATCTGGTCGTTGTATCCCGGCAACTATTTACTGTATTGGTACTGAAGATAACTACGTTGAGATTAGAATCGTTATGAGAGATGAGATTAAGAATCGTGGTCTTACAATTATCTTCCCGAGAGGAATGGTAATGGATACATCTAACCATAAGACATATATCAGTAATGAGTATATTCTTCAGATGGAGTATCATGACAATAATCTCGTAACTGATTCCTTTAAAGAAGTAGGATGTGATTGTGGTTGTCGTGATGATAAGAAGAACGACACCAGATACAATATTGATCTTACAAAGTTTGATGGTAGATATGGTGCTAAGCTTTGTGCTGGTACTGTGAATACATGGAAATTTGCTTGTGCTATGGTAATCCATGGTTACGAGCACCGTGAGTTCTGTATAGGATCCATTGTACCAGATGATTTTAGGATCATTGGTAGAAATGGTACTGTTGTTGGTAAGTGTACAAAGGTTCTCGATTACAGAATTGCACCACCATCAAATTTCGTATCACTATATGCAGATGGTGATCGGCGTGTTATCCAGGTATTGCAGTTTGAATTAGAGGTTACTCTTAATTCTAATTCACTGGATGAAACCCCGTTAACAGTATACTTTGATCTTGGTACAATTCCTGGAAAGGGTGTATCCAAAATGTTAATCAGCGATGCAACAAAACCGTCAGGCTGGGCAGAAATACAGCCGCAGACTATTGCATTTAAACCTCGTGAATGGAGGAATCGATAATGGCAGTAAGAGAATCTTTTGTGGAAGGAGCAAGTAATCTTCGGGCTATCCCGAAGATCTTGCTTGAATTAGCAGTAAATCATTTAGAGGAAATTGAGTATGGTAAATATGGAACCATCCATATTACAGAATCAACCAGAAACATCGGAACTTCCAGAATGTATTCTTGCTATGGTAGAACTTTCGAGGAAGTTAATGCATTAAACCCAAAGGTTACGAAGAAGAACCACTATAACGTCGTTGCGCATAAGCAAGGTTGCAGTCCTGCTATATTTGACAAGATCATTCCAGATGACGAAGTGCTTCATGATCCATTTGTTGAGAATAAAGCATTTCAATTTGAAATTATTACAGACGGCGTTCCGATTGGTGAGATCGGGACTGCTCTTAGAACCGTACCAGAAGTATTAAGATCAGTGGGATTCACCCTTAGAGATGCAACCCCATCCAGACTTCCTGAATACAACCAGACAATCGCAGTCATGAACTATACTGGTACAAATTACATCGAGATTGGTGATGGTTTAAATTCTCCGGAGTTGAATGCGTTCCTCAGAACGCTTTATGAGAAACACCTTCGCAAGCATTATGATTGCACCACTGGCCCTGCATACTGGGCTGTAACGCACTTGGTGGCAAACCATGGGTGTGCGGATACATCAGATCTTAAAAATGCTACGAGGTATATTAAAAATAATCTTTGTGCAGTAGATCGTACTAAGGATAACGAGAATCCTAGACTTGGTTGCGGTACACTTGTGAAGTTAATTAACGATTGTCTGTTATCTGAGCAAGAAAGATAAAGAAGGAGGTTAGAGACACGATGATCTCTAACCTCAAATTCTTTTAGACTGTTTCAGGAGTCACCTGCGGAGCACCGTTACCATTGCGGTGGCGGTTCTTCTTATTTCTTTTTCCGTAATACTGCTGATTCTGCTGGATATCTGTAGACTGCTCGTCGGAAGTCTCATCTGTCTCCTCGACTGCCTCCTCATCCTCAGCGGTATCGTCATCAGAACGTACCCACTCCTCATCGGTTGTCTCTCCAGTCGGTACCCATGTATCAGAGGTGGTATCGGTTTCTACTGGAGCTACTTCGGCAACCGGAGTGGCTACGGTTACGGCTACTGTTTCCTTAACTCTCGGAATCTCGTTATCTTTATCGAAATTCTGTGGGGTTAACTGGATTTCCTTGCCATTACTTAACACCTCTACAACGGTTGCCTTCTCTTTGGTAATCATTGTAAAGATATTCTGTGTGCTTTCCTTGAAAGCTCTGGTGATTGGTGTGAATGCACGACCCCGATTGGTCGTTACATATCCACGGGAAAGAACTTTGATGTATTTCTGATCCTTCATGTTACCTCCTTAATCTACCGGCAGCACGGATTCACAGAGGTCATCAATATCCTCTTCCGTATCTTCATCATCTTCCGGGATCATATCAAGAAGCTTTTTATACTTCTCTTCATCCGCTTCGTCTGTACCAAGACCCATGCGGTCAATGTCTACATCGTCGAAAGAATCGTCGCCAGTTACCATAGCCTTTACATCATCATCGATGATATCTTCAGTTGCTTCAAGCATTGCATCGCTTTCAGCCTGACACTTTTCGGTTTTGTTAACGGCTTCCATTAACGCAGTTAAACCAAAAGACATGATTAATTGCCCCTTTCTTTTCAGATTTCGTTTAATTCATTGTTTTACCTATTAGTACGAATCACGCAATGCGGTTGCGTATTTACGCAATAAGAGGATCGTGATCGGAATAAGCATATAATGATACTGCTTATAGGTAAGTACGTTGTCCTCCAACCATGTGAGATCATCGTCATTAAATAACTTGATGTCTTCCTGACTATTGAAGTATCGAACGATAGATGCTTCAATTGGATTCAATCCCTTCTCATCATCAAGCATGATATTGCTATAGAAGGAATAATCCTGATATTTGGAACCAATACCGAGATTCTCATCATCTCGGTTGACGACTAACTTATATGCATAGTCTTCTCCCCAGTAAGCAAATGGATTTACAGTCTTTCTGGTAAACGGATATGGCTGTACATATAAGTTCTTTGGAATATCCCTTGTCTTTCTAGTTTCAATAGCTCTAAAGAACGTCATGTTATAGAGAGCCGGGAAGTCTACATCTTGGTCAAATACAACCGTTGTGATAGAATTCTTCTTCGTTTCAGCCATGTGAGAATGGATGATAAAATTAGAAAGATATGGATCGTATTCCATATTGTCATCTAAACTTGGTTTGTAAATAAAGCAGTTATATCTAGCTGAGTAGAATAACTGGATATACTGATCGAGTAAGTCATCAGCCAATGCTTCCACTGCATGGATCTTTTCAAAGACAGTATCCTCAATGAAGCAGTTATCATTGGTACCAATCCGATCAAGATCTGTACGATATGTCTTTACGACTTGAGTTTCCAACATTGATAACTGACTATCATCATCAATCTCAATCATAGCCATATTACATTTGTAATAGGAGTTACTCTTGATCGTTGTTACATTGACGTTATTGATGCGGAATAATACGGATCTGGTATTAAACTCTCCGCCAAACTTATATAAAAAATAATCGTATGGTTGAGGTTTAAATGCATTTGGTAATACAACTACCTCAAGCTCCATATTCATATCCAGGAGCCCGCCTTCACCGGCTGTGATTTCTGGATTCATGTCTTTTGGAAGACCATACACTGGCATATTAAGAATCTTATTATAACGAACCGGAGATTCTCTACCAAGTAAATGATCGATGTCTTCCGTACCATTATCGGTCTTTGACATAGTGGAGTTGAAGTTATACCAAGTTCCAAGGACAGGTAATCCAAGTCCCTGTAAGAACTGGGTAAAATTTGTACTGTATATAGTATTTAAGACTTCTTCTGCATTTTTGACCATTGCAGCCGATTCAGTCAAATAGCCCATCGAATACCCCTCCTTTCTTTTTTCTGTACCATTGAATAAATTTCTTCAACTGACGGTACGCAAGAGCAAGGCCTGCACGGTCATCTAAGAAGATGGAATAGAAAATCTTACTCTGAGAACCATCACCAAAGGTATCTACAAGTCTAGGTACATTTCGATTGATTGCATCAAAACGAATCCCGAGATTCGTAACATCGTTCTTTACTTTATCAAATTCACTAGGACCTCTTGTTGTGAATATAACAAGTTCTGCTTCCGGGATAGCAGATACTTCCCTTAAAAGATCTACTACATCATTGCAACAAGATCCATGATTCGGAGAAACGGTATCATCGTAATCAAATGCAACTACGATATGACCGTATTCATTGAATTCATCATACAACCGATTCATTACAGTATCCATATTCATGAAACTATCGGTTGAGGGTATTAATTCATCAAGCATATTTAGCCTCCTTCCTTTTAAGAGCGTGTGCCTGAGGATCATACAAAAAATGAAGCTCTACGGGCATAAGCCCAGGTTAACCTCTAGTGAAAGAGGTTAACCAAAATTCTGGTAACAAGCTGGGATGTTAAATCCCAGTTGTATAACATGATCATGCCGAGCATAGTTGCACCGGCGAACATTGTACCACTAACCATTTTAACTGCAAAGTTAAAGATAGCTGCGGCCGTTGGATGTTCGAAGTTGCGCTTGATTGCGCATCTTCGCAATGCGCTGATCTCCTTGTAACCAAACCATCCTGTGAAAAGTACGAGTAAAATTAATGCTGTTCTCATAATATGCGTTCCTCCTTAAGTATATTTATTCATTGATACACGTAAATAATATATATTTGGTGGGTACAGATAACCAAATTACAAACTAAAGAAATATATCACATATCAGTGATGACTAAAGTTATCGAGATTTAAGCTCTACTCCTTTCGTATAAGTATTAAGTATACACCGATTTTAAGCCCAAGGTCGACACTGCCGTTGGCCTTGGGTCCCTTCCCTGTCGCGATATCAAATGCTATGGTTCTGAAACAATTGAGTAATCCGGTATTTAGGAATTATAATTCATGAATTTGAAAGGAGAGAACGACATGTCTCAGTTAAAGATTTATACGAACGCAAATCATGAGATTAAAGCGCTCTACTATACCGATGACAAGACCCTTACAGAGCACGTTGTTGATCGTGAGGCTCTCTTCGGTAATCATACGGATTCGTACATCTTAGGATATACTTATGAGGAGATGAAAGATGAGGGTGGTGCAATTACAGGATACGTTTGTGCCCCGTACATGGACCTCGGCTACCTCTCAGTTGCAGAGCAGGCTGTTAAGGAGTCCACTGGCTATTCTACAATCATCATCAACCACTCTACACTGGCTGACCTTATTGCTTACCACAAGAAAGCCGTAGGCAATGTTGCAAGCAAGCTTATGGTTGCCGGTGTTATGATTGGAAACGATAAGTATTCCTTAACAACCTACGATCAGATCAATATCACAAACCTTTACAATCAGGTAATGGCTGGTGCTAAAGTTGTTGCTTGGCACGCAGATGGCCAGATGTGTAAGATTATGACCGCCGAGGAAATAACTCAGCTTGGTCAGTTGTCTATGGCTTATGTAACCTATCATACGACAAGAACTAACATGCTTGCTCGTATGATCGATGAGTGTAAGACAAAGAGACAGGTACTTGCAATCAATTACCAGACTCCGCTTGATTCTACAAGAGCAGCCGCATTTGAGACAATCATGACAACTATGGGAATCTCTGAGGACGTACGTAAGTACTGCGATGCTTCTGTTGCAGCGGCTGGCGATGTTGAGGGTGAGATCTACTCCACTCAGGGAAGTAACATCGACCCGACTCTTTATGATACCCAGAGCTTCATGAAACTTGATGAGATGTCTGCTACTACAGATGGCAAGACAGATATCACAACCTTCAAGATTCCGGGCAAGTTCGTAGACAGAGATAAGGTATCCGCAGAGAAGCCGGAGACAAATATCAATGCTGTATTCAATAAGATGACAATTGTAGATAATGTCATCAAGAGTGACTTCTCCAGCGATTTTGTACTCCAGTACATTTATGATGCAGAGAGCGATTCTTCCTACCTTAAGGTAGATATGTCCGTAGCAAATGTTGTATCTTGCTTACTTCCGGTTGGTGCTCTTTACAACGAGCTTACAGATAAGGTCAATGCTGCTCAGACAGTATATCTTATCAAGACAGCTACGATGCAGATGGCAACGACAGATTACAGCAAGGTTCAGGATGCGCTTGGTTGGGTAAAACCGGTTGATCCGGCAAACGAAGTTGAGTAATCGTTAAAAAGAATAAGAGAAGAGAGACCACAACGGACCTCTCTTCTCTTATTTTTAATACGGTGGCTTTAGATTGGCATCTAAGCGATATGTCATTACATACATGTTAGGCCGACATCTAAAGCTGATAGATGGTAAAAATGATTTTGTGATATATGTAATCTGAAAGCTTGAACTGTGGAGGCTGATAATTGGTACAATGTACCAGCCCTTGATAAAGTAAATATTGACTCTATTTTGTTTCATGCCTGACCTCACTATGAGTTGAGGTTAATACGGTGGATCTGAATACAATATTCAGATTTAGTGATTGTTGATAGATTTTATCACGTCTACTCATACAGAGTAGAATCAAAGGAGTCCTTCCATGGATTATCAATCCATTGAAAAGGTTAGAGATAAAAAATGTACATGAGGCAGGGGGGACCCACCTCACTGATATGTTATAGCATCTTTATTTTTAAAACACCTTTTTAATAGGAGAACTGCGTAAATACGCTACTCCGAGAATAACACAGCTTTAATCATTATTACAGAAAGGAGAATATAATCCAGATGTTAACTGAATTATTAGAGTCGAATGTGTTAGAATCCGCTGATGACTCCATTGCAATGGAAGCGGTATCTGACGAAGATATGGCGCAGTTATTAGCAGTAAGCATTCAGGAGTCCTTATCTCCGGATGAGCTTACTGAGTTCGTGGCAGAAATGCAGCAGTGCAACAATCTTGACTATGTAGAGGAGCGCACGATTGTTAAACTGGACAAGACAGCAAAGAAGACACGTAACTACAAGATGGCCATTCTCCAGTGTGCTAAGGAAGGCGAGGATCCGAACTATAAGAAGATCTGTACGCTCTGGAAGATGGAGCGTTTCCTTATGCGGTTAATGGAAAAGAAATGGATGACCAAGGCTAAGAGCCGTGCTAAGACAATGGGTAAGAAAGTAAACGAGTCTGAGGCTGGACCGCTGAAGAAGATCGCTCCGAAGCTCACAAGAGCTCAGAGAGATACACTGGCGGCAAAGCACATCAAGCAGCCGTCCGGTAAGTTAAAAGCCGAGACCAATACGGTTATGAAGAAGCTTGAGTCCAGAATCAAATAACTCATCTTCGTGTAATTAAATGAAATCAGAAGGGCAGAGAGGTACAGTGAATTGGTATCTCTCTGCCTAACTTTTTTGTGGTGTATATATTATTCTCTCGATGGTACTGGAAATGTATAACAATAACACAGGAGACATTCCCAGTAACATGAAAGAATTTCTGCTAAAGGAGGACTAGAGCTATGAAAGGACAGCAACCGGTTCGGATTGAATTCCCTAGTGGAAGAGTATTCGAACCAGATAAAATCGAGAGAGGGCTTACGGACGAAGCCAAAGCGATTCTTGAACGTCTCGATAAAACTACGTTTATCATTGAGGATTATCTGGATCCGCCAGATACTCCCGCAGAAGAGTCAAGATATGAAAATCTTATCTTAACTCTTATAAGATCTTTACATTATGGATTTGAACATCCGGAATTTAGTACTCATAAAATTAAGTTTAAGTATAGACATGACTCTGAGCTAAAGACTCTTGCGTTTCAGACGTTTATTCTTGATCTTATTTACTGGTATCCGTATATTCAGATCAATCCATTACTTCCAGAGGGAGTTGAGTGTGAGCTTACAGATCAGATGTTTATCTCTGAGATGAGAGCTGCAAATGAAGAGGATACGAAGTTTATGAAATGGTACTTCGATCACTTTTATATTCTCCCATATAAGAAGTACGTTGCTAGAAAGTTAAATCGTATCTTTGCAAATACGATTTATTTGATTATGCAGTATGGTGTCAACTTTTATAAGTTCCTGGGAATTTCTATTGGTGTAGAAGAATGGAAACGTCTCGCTGATAAATATCCGAGATTTAAAGAACTTATGTACTTAGAGCTTGATGCCAATAAGCAGCCTTCTGAAATTGAGGCTGATATCAGAACAGCATCTGCTGAGCAGATGAAGATTATCGAAGAAGATCCGGGATTCCATGCATTAAAGGCAATCCGCAGAGAGATCAAGAGAAAGCAGCTTGAAGAGGTACAGCTTGTTATTGGTCTTAAGGCGGATCAGGATGGAAAGACAATCCCGTATCCAATTAATACAAACTTTATTACAGGCGGCTTAAAGAATGTAGCCCAGCAGTATATCAATAATATTGCAGGACGTAAAGCTGCTTTAATTAATGACCAGCATATGGGTACATCTGGATATATGTTAATCCAGACTCAGAAGGCTTCCAACTCTGCGAAGCTTTCACCGACAACGAAGGATTGTCATACAGCAAATCCGATTCCGATTGTCATTAAGACGAAAGACCATTTGACGAAGTTAAATGGTAGACGCTACCGTATTGGTAGTGATAGACATTATCACACCATTGATGCCGAGCATGATGAATGGTTAATCGGTAAGATGGTATGGCTTCGCTCTCCAGTTACTTGTGCTTGTAAAGATGGAGTTTGTGCGGAGTGTTATGGAGATCTTTATGATCTTAATATTGATCTTAACTCGGCTGGTGCTTATGCAGCAATGTACGTTATGAACCCGTGTGTTCAGATGTTATTATCTGCGAAGCATTTCCAGGAGACTCAGTCTCACACAATTAAATTTGAAAATCCGTTGTTTAATACCTTCTTTACAATCAGTAGTACTGATATTGTATTGAACCTTAATATGGACGACATCGATGATTATTCCATCATGGTTCGTCAGGAAGATTTTACATCAACTGACTCTGAATTAAATGACCCAGATGAATATTTCAGTGAGTCTGATAAGGTGAAGAAGAAGCCAAAGAAGAAAGCTTCTGTAGATGACGATGATGAATCATCAGACGATGATGAAGGTATGAACGATTTAAAATATTACACCAAGAAGTTCTACGTTGTAAAAGGACTTCATGTAAAAGGTGGAAAGGGCAAAGAAGTATACGAGTTTTCTGATACAGAGGCAAAGGAACTTTATATGCATGATGATCTTGTATCACGTATGCATTTCGATACAGATGCCGATGGAAACTTCTTGTATATTGACTTTAGTGCAATTGATCCGCAGGAGTTCGTATTTGCAGTAGACGTTGCAAATAACGAGTTAACGAAACCTGTAAAGAGTATTGAGAAACTTATCAATACAAAGGGACATGAGGAATGTGATACGATTGACGCAATTGTGCAGAAGTTATTGGACCTCTTAATTGAAGCGAAGCTTGATGCATCTAGCGTTCAGGGTGAAATGATCCTCTACAATCTGATTCGTAGTTCAACGGATATTTTATCCAGACCGAACTTCCGTCACTTTGTAACGAAGAAAGATTATGAGATTGTAACAGTAAAGGATGCGTTAAAATACAATCCATCCATCAATACATCAATCTCAACTGCATATCTCAGACAGCAGTTAATTCAGATGCCTGAGACCTTTAGAAAGAACGCACCATCTGATTATGATCTGAACTTCCGTCCATATATCGATGAAGAGAGTATGGGTGTACCAGTTCTTGACGTATTCCCGGATGGTAAAATTTAACTAAACAAAGTTGCCTATTGGGGTATTTCGCACGACCTCAATAGGTGGCTTTTGGAGGGATAGTATGGATGCTAATCAACATGCGTTTAGCAGAAATGGGGTACAAGAATATGTCACCAGAGAATGAACATTTGCTACCAGATGAAATACTTCCGTGGGACGATGTTCCGGCGGATATTGCAATTATGAATAAACTTGGGGACGTAAATGAAGAGATTGAAGATGCTCCGATAAAGTCCCCACTTCCTGTATATGTAAGGGCTTATAATACCCATTATGAGTTAATCAATTACGAGATGGAAGATTGTCCCAGAATTGAAAAAGACTTTCGTACTTGGGATAAGCTCACTTACAAGTTTAATCCATATTACTACTACGATAAACCTAGAAAGATTCTCTATATACCCAGAGGGTATTCAGAAGCAATCGTTTCAGACCAGACAGGTAGACCAGTAGAAAAATATGAAACTGGTAAACCAAAGACATCAGTAAATTTCACAATGAAGTTACTCCCAAGGGATGATTATCAGGCTAAGATGATTCGGTTCCTGATTGGCGATACAGAGTTTAGGTATCTTAAGAATGCACATCAGCAAGTACTAACAATTCCGACGCGTAGTGGTAAGACATTCTGTACAATTGCAGCAATTGCTGCATTACACGTAAAAGCACTTATCATCGTAAACCGGGATATGCTTAGAGAACAGTGGGCATCTGAGATTACCCAACATTCCAATCTACCGATGACTCATATTTGTCTTATTAAAGAAAGTGAATTCTTTAATCCAGATGAGAAGAAGGATTCCAGAAAGTTTCGGTTTAAGTATATTTTTATCACAACGCATCGTACAATCCACAACGCAATTGAGCGATACGGGATTGCGGCGATCCAGCATACAGTAGAATACCTTGATATCGGTGTTAAAGTTATCGATGAAGCCCATCTGGAATTTCGTAATACATTAATGACAGATTATGCTGTCAATGTATGGAAGAACTTCTATTTAACTGCTACCTTTGCAAGAAGTGATGCTCAGGAGAACTTTATCTTTCAGAAAGCATTTAACCATGTAGCAAAGATTGCAGAAAAGAATCCAGAACGGCAAAAGAGTGTAAAGCTCTTTATGATTGGTTTTAGAACCAAGCCGGCATATATAGAAAATCAGATGATCTGCTATAGAAAGACTGGTTTTAGCAGACATTCTTATATCAAGTATGAGTTAGAACGACCTGATCTTGATCGGGTAGTTATGATGATTCTTGATACACTAATCAATAAAAAGAGAATTGAAGGGAAGATTCTTCTTCTATCATCACAGACAACCTCATGTGACCACTTTGAGGAAGTGATTCATGATTATTTCCCAAGCTACTCGGTGTGCTCACATCATAGCAAACATCCAGTAGAAAATTTTAGAGATTATGGTATTATTTGTGCAACACCAGGAATGGTTGGTACAGGTACTACGATTCCAAAACTTAGAGCTGTTATTAACACGGAGCCTATGGCTTCAACGGTTAATACAATACAGATCTTTGGTAGACTTGACGTATATGCACCAGGATTTGATACATTTTACTTCTTAGTATCTGATCTTGGATTTGATAAGGTTGCGCACATGTTTAGTAAGTCTAAGCAGACATTAGCACCACATGCAAAAGAAATTATAGAATGGAATATAGGAGGACAAAAGAAATGAAAGTAAGTGTAAAGAAAGTGTATGGTTATGAAGGAGCAATGAGATCTCTCTATATGTCTAAGGGACATTTATCCGAAGAGCTTGAGGAAGAGATCGACGATATCTGTAACGTTGCACTCGATAGAAACGGCAAATTCATTACGGAGTATGGTGATGGCGCATACGATAGTATCGTTAAGGCTGCCAGATTCGATGAAATTATGCAGAAGGTTTTAAAGTTTGGCAGACGGCACATTACCATGCTCAAGTTTATCAACTTCGATATTCTCACCAGAGATATTCATCGTGCTGGTCAGGACGACATTGATGCCCATGCAGAGCGTTTTGATAATCGTATCATTCGCTTATCTACAAGACTTGCATCTGTCGATGAACTTGGCAAGAAAAGCGAATACTATGAAGGTAAGATTAAGACGGACGCAGAGATCTTAATTGATGCCGGTATCATTGCTTGTTGCCCAGATGAGTATATTGATAAGAACGGATTACATTGGGTTAAGACGGTGAATGGCTATGTCCTTGATGAGTTTAAGGATGATAAAGATGTAAAGAGAGGACTCTATATGTTATCCCTCCCTAGTAGTTTCACTGCGCAGATTTCATTAGCGCAGTTTGCTCATGTCTATAAGTGCAGAAATATGAAGAGTGGAGCAAATCCGGAAGTAAAGGAATGGGCAGAGGCGGTTGCTGATGAACTTCAGACATTCTATCCAGAATTTACGAAGGACTTGTTACTTGAGATTGATAACTAAAAGGGGTTATACAATACAGTAGCAGAAATTCCATTATGCCTTAATTGTTCCAAAGTAGATGAGGTAGAGATCCATTTCCTTGGGTCTCTACCTCGTTTATTACGCGAACCGATTACATTTTTTGATAAGGTCCGGGTTTGTTGTAAGATAAAATGTACGTTTTAAGATGATGGAGTAAAATGTGGTAATTCCTCTCTAAATAACGTATAACGGATTTTGTCATCTACGACAATTGCAACGATTGCAATAAAGAACCATGCAATGGTAAATGGGAGACAGATTTGACCAAGGACATTAAATGGTAAACCTGAGTAATCCCATACATGCATCCCATATCCAATGTTAATAATACAGCCGCAGATGAATTCATTCACTGTAATGATTATTGCTCCGATAAGGGCTTGAACTTCAATGGGAATATCCCATGTCGGCATTAATTCATTCTCAATACCAATCTCAATGAAACAGATCCCACCCACAATGAACATCGTCCAATGGGAGTATCCACGGTATAGAATTTCAATTGATACATAAACGAGTCCGCCAACGATCCATAAGATTAACATCTTAATGATTGAGACGATGGCTGGTACTCGATTCGTTTTTTCATCAATACCGATTGCGGCGCCAATGATGAACATAGTGATTGCAAGATATATCGTCTGCAATGGGGACGGTACGAGAGTTCTAATAATTGCTTCAAACATGGAAACTACCTCCTTTCTATCGTATTTATAGAAGTGTGAGTCTTGATGGCTGTTACAGATACGTAAATAAAGGAGGAATGTTCATGGAAGAGAACAGTGTAGTTGCCTTTAGGATGATGACTCCTGAAGAGAAAGAAAAACACGCTCGCGAAAAGAAGCGAAAAGAATTACTAGAGCGATTAGAACGTGCTAGTAACCAGAAGCATGATAAGCCAAAGATTGACCGGTCTACCATCGAAAGACCCGGTATGGATAAAGAGGAAGAGGATATTAATCTTCCAAAAGAAAAAGAAGATAGCATTGCTGATATCTTTGAAAAGGCAAAGAGTAATCCGGTCTTTGATGATTTCGATTGGGGAGAAATCGAGGAGAGGGCATACGAACAGACAGTCGATAACATCGATTTATCTCCAACAGATAGAGCTACTAGTGATAATATCCTCGGATTCTGGGATAGGAGAGAAGAAGAGGAAGAACCATATCAGAACTTATTTAAAGATGAGATCGCAATGATGTCTGAGGTTCTTAAGGAATTAAAAGAGCAGACTAAATTAGTTTCATCAAGAATTAAAGCCATGAGTGGAAATCGGGCTGGTGGTGTATCGAAGACCTATTCTGATCTTATATCAGCAGCATCTACGATGCAATCTACAAGACTAAATGCGATTTCTAAAATTGCAGATTTAAAGGCTAAGAGAGAAGACTTTAAACTTAAAAGAAAGAAAGAAGAAGGTCCGGATGTTGATACGGATGCAAGTGCAATTGTTGACCAGTGGTATTCAAGATTCGTTACTGGTGATAGAAGAGGATACGATCATCAGGCAATGGCAAGTATGGCTCCAGAGGGAATGCAGCTTGATGAATCCCAGAGCGAGACAGAATATCAGAGATATAATATCTCAGATGGATTTGCATATGACGACAGTGGCGCTGGTGATGTTGATGGTGACCCATATGGATACATCAAGCATGAAGGCGACGGTGTCGAAGTTTGCGTACAGAGATACTCAGATGGATCCATTGAATTCGTTGCACTTGACCAGAATGGTAACTATGTAGAGGATTATGAACTACCAAGTAAGGAAGTTCTTGATGGTGTTACAATCGCACCAATGAGCCATTATGCAAACGATATGGTTGGTAGAAAATACAGAGTTATTGACTTCAATCCAGATCAAGATCTTTCTGATATTGATGACGATAAATATAATTAAAATTATGGATAGTATGGAATTCCATACTATCCATTTTATTAAGAGTGCGTATACTATTTTATATGGGCTTACTGGTATCGATCCATAAATTACGACATGCGAGGTTTGGTCTATATCCATTACCACCCCTAATCATAAAATCACCATATTGTAATGATGATGTCCAGTCAAACATACCGAACCGGCTGCTATACAACGTTGCACTGACACCAGTTTGTACATATGAGAATGTTGCCCACGAGCCTGAGTTATTTTTTATCCCGTTCGGCTTAAGATTCCAACTTACGGATTTGATACGGTCCCATTTACTTGCGCCAGCGTGTACTAGTATACTCATCGACATCGAGACGGATATATATTTACCTGCAAAATCGCCACAAATTGCACCAGGTAATCTACCATTTTCATCATTGCTGGATAAGCTGACAATTGATCCAATGGCACCTCGTATTATCATCTGTTCACGCTCATCCCACGAACCATTATCTTCGTGACTCCATAACCGTATATAAGTTAGCCCATTGATTGTTTCGGTATAATAACTTGATGCTACCCCTTTAAGCTGCCAATCGCTTTGACCATCTTCACCGTCCTCATCATATGTCCAATGGATATATGGGATTGATACCCCACTACACAGTGCACCATTTTGTATTATGTATCGTCTGGGTTCGACATAGCTACCAGAAACTCCGAAAATACTGACACCCTTCTTTATAT
>OGOW01001992.1_pt1 | contig 17154 bp, 16 predicted proteins | sample 1552781 | NCBI WGS metagenome assembly OGOW01 (sample SAMEA2580145, study PRJEB22360) | human gut metagenome | biome: human gut; feature: human-associated habitat; material: faeces | place: Denmark | collected 2008/2010
GCTTACTTTCGTTATATTTATAATAACAGAAAAAAAGACTGCCATCTATCAAACGAATGGCAGTACCTATCAACATTTTGTTGATGCCTTTGCAGAGTTTTTCAATTGACTAATGATTTCTTCCTTTTTCATCATTTCTTTATATACTTTTTCTTTTATATCATAAGAATAACTGTTATCTCCACGAATAAATGCAATATTTTTATGACTTTTAGATAGAAGGTAATCAATAGCAAGCCTTGATCCATTTTCCTGATCATTATATACTGATGATATATGTGAACTTTCTGAATATCTATTTACAAATACCATTGGTATGAATCTTGCTATTTTATCAAAATATTTCGATTCTACATTATCTATACCTGGGTCAACAACTATTATACCCGCTACATTTCTTGATATAAGCTCATTTATTCTTGATATTTCTTTATCTTTATCATGTTCAGTTATACATAAAAATATTGAGTAGTCTGATTTTTCAAAATAACTCTCTATTCCATTTATAACATTAGTAAAGAACATATTACTAATACTAGGAACTACTACACCTATAGTACTAGATTGCTTTTTTATTAAATCTCTAGCTTGTGTGTTAGGTTGATATTGTAGTTCTTCAATTACTTTTAATACTTTTTCTTTTGTTTCTTTTAAATCATTCAATGTACCATCTTCTCTGTAAAGCTCATTGGCCACCAGATTCGATATGCACTCCAGAAGGATTCCCTGATTCTTTGGTATCTCAAGTTCTGATAGATCTGTATATTTTTCCAATGTCCGGAATCCTTTTCCGGCTCTCAGCCTGTGATGTCTTTCAATCTTTTTCATCGTTTCTTCTGTGTATGGCTGCATGGTTGCAATATATATGTAAGTACCATCCTTCTTATTTCTGCCTGTCAGCCAGTTCTCCGCATACTCAGATTTACCGCTTCCGCTTCCGCCTGTCACCAGATGTATCATTCTTTCTCACCTAATTCTTTATAATCTTCGATGTCATTTTCTGAAAATGTACTCATCCGTCCATACACTTCTGCCGCAAGATCCAGCACCGGAAGATATGCCACAGCTCCGGTTCCCTCACCCAGGCACATATCTGCATGCAATGGTGCATCCATGTGTAACTCTTTCAGGATCTTCTGCATTCCAGGTTCTTTCGAGACATGTGACACAATCATCGCATCTTTGACCCACTCACAGATTCTGACGGCCGCAAGTGCCGCAACCGCTGAGATAAATCCATCAACTACAATCGGGATTCGATATACAGCACCTCCCAGATAGAGTCCGGTGATTCCCGCCAGATCGAATCCGCCTACTTTTGCCAGTACATCCACCGGATCATCCCATTTCGGACGATTGACCGCTATCGCCTTCTCGATCGCGTGTATTTTTCTTTCCAATCCTTCGTTCGTCAGTCCTGCTCCCCGTCCCGTTATCTCTGCCGGTTCGTCTCCCAGAAGTACGGAAGCCACGGCACTGCTGGTCGTCGTATTTCCGATTCCCATCTCTCCGGTACCGATCAGCTGATAGCCTTTGTCTTTGCACTCCCGGACCAGATCAATTCCCACAGACAATGCCTGCAACGCTTCTTCCTCTGTCATTGCAGGTTCCTGCAGAAAATCGCGCGTGCCCTGCATCACTTTGCAGTCGCGCACCCCCGGCAGCGTTTCTTTTGTGTTGATTCCAATATCGACCGGGATCACATCCACACCGGCGCGGCGCGCCATTTTGCCAACCGAGCTTGCCTGCTGCCCCATAAATCCTGCAACCACCGCGGTCACTTCCTGTCCGGACTGGCTGACTCCTTCTGCGACAACACCATTGTCTGCGCACATGGTGAGGATCACTTTTTTTTCAATGGAAAGGCTGCTGCTTCCTGTGATTGCGCCGATCTGCGCAAACATTGTCTCAAACTGCCCCAGACCATCCAGCGGTTTGGCAATTTTGTCCCAGCTTGCTTTTACTTGCGCGTAGATCTGTGCGTCCGGTGGAATGATTTTAAGTTTCTCCATTTCTTTTCCTGTAATCAAATATTTTCTCCTGTTGCAATTGTAAATTGCGCAAATGCAATTCCCTGTTTCTTGCTTCTTTCAGCCATGAAATGTATGATAAGAAAAAGGAGGTGCTGATATGAATAAAACCAAAATTGATAATCAAACTATCGCTCACATTCTTCTTGATTTAAGACAAAAACATCATCTTTCCCAGGAACAGCTTGCTCAAACATTAGGCGTTACTCGTCAGGCCGTATCGCGATGGGAAATGGGAATCTCTGTTCCAAACATCCATACCCTGCTCTTAATCAGTGAGCAATTCCATGTTCCAATTGACACAATGCTCAAAAAACCAGATGCTTCAGCAGAAAACCAAAATAAAATCCAAAATTCTGCTAAAAGAACTCCCTTTATTTTTATGACCATAACCGGAATTTTCCTGTTGTGTGTGCTTCCATTTCTGGGTCAATGGGAACAATTCAAATATATGGATCTCTATGGTCGTGCATATGCCGATTCCTATCACTATATTTTCGAATACCCACTGTCCATTCTTCTGGTATTATCCATTGTCCTGATTTGTGTCGGGATCTATAACATTGTAAAAATCAAGAGGAAATCCGGCTCTCCTGCAAAATAGAGTATACATACTCCATATCCAGATGCTCCCGCAATCCCTGTGCGAGCTTGTCATACTGCTGTTCCTTAAATGCATGGTAATCACCGCCAGCCTCCGGTTTCCATGACACCCTTTTTTTGTCGGCCAATGCCTGTACTATGCGCACGGCAATGTCTCCATCGTCAAAAATGCCGTGCACATAACTGCCGTATACGCCGGGTTCTTCGCTGCCTTTTTCCATGCGCTGCACCCCGTCGGTTCTGCCATCTGCCAGCTGTACCAGTGGCGTCTGATGTTCCCCGGTGGAAACCGTTGTCTTTCCCATATGAATCTCATAGCCGGAAAATTCCAATCCGGAAAGTGTGGAAAAAATACCGGTCACATTCTCAAATTTTCCACGTGTCTGCGTACGCATTTTTTCCGGCATCAGGGTCGTGTCGGTGTCGATCAGTTCCATACCACGCAGGGGTAGTGCCCCGTCGCGCTTTATGCGCTCCACGGCAATTGTATCCGGCTCATGAGAAATTGCTTCGCAATGAGCCGGATAGAGCGGTTCGCATAGCGAATTCTCATTCTCTACCCCATGTGGGTCCGAAATGGTACGCCCCAGCATCTGATAGCCACCGCAGATCCCCCAGACCGGGATATGCACTGCCAGCTTTTTGACTGCGGCTTCCAGACCGTTCTGCCGCATCCAGCGCAGATCACCCATCGTATTTTTGCTGCCCGGCAGAAAGATCATATCCGGCTGTCCCAGTTCCTGCACCGAAGAAACATAGCGCACGGACACACCCTCCAGCCGTTCAAACACGTTAAAATCCGTAAAATTGGAGATCCGTGGAAAACGGATCACTGCCAGATCTATCACGCCTACATCGTGGTTGTCCAACTGGCCGCTCAGACTGTCCTCATCCTCAATGGACAGATGCATATATGGCACTACTCCGGCAACCTTCACACCGCCGCGTTCCTCCAGCATCTCCACTCCCGGATCAAGGATCGTCTTATCCCCGCGGAATTTATTAATAATCAGACCCTTCACACGGGCTTTTTCATCCTCTTCTAAAAGTATCAAAGTTCCCAAAAGCTGCGCAAACACACCGCCACGGTCGATATCCCCCACCAGAAGCACCGGTGCATCGACCAGTTTTGCCAGCCCCATATTGACAATATCATCCGATTTCAGATTGATCTCTGCCGGGCTTCCCGCCCCTTCCATCACAATAATGTCTGCCTGCTTTTCCAACTCCGAAAAAGCCTCGCAGATCGTCGGAACCAGCTTTTTCTTATACGCAAAATAATCCCGCGCCCGCATATTTCCGAGCACCTCACCCTTTACGATCACCTGTGATCCGACATCATTGGTCGGTTTCAACAGGATGGGATTCATAAGCACGGAAGGCTTCACACCCGCCGCTTCCGCCTGCATGACCTGCGCGCGCCCCATCTCCAGACCGTCTTCGGTGATGTAGGAGTTGAGTGCCATATTCTGTGATTTAAACGGTACCACGCGATAGCCATCCTGCGCAAAAATACGGCAAAGTCCTGCAACGATCAGGCTTTTTCCGGCATTTGACATCGTGCCCTGCACCATGATTACTTTTGCCATGTTTGTTTCCTTCCTGCTAACCAGCAATCACAACCCTGCAATCCTTCTTGAAGCATGCAATTCCATATTTGATAAAATTACGCATTCCGTCCTGCTTCAGCTTATCGACATATGATTTTTCTTCCATCTGTTTCAAAGCTTCGGCACATGCAGCATCCAGATCTCCATTCCCGGCATATTTCAGTTCTATCACAATTCCTGTTCTGTTGTTCGGCACCTCAACAAGAATATCGCTGTAGCCGGTTCCTGACTCTGCATTTGACTTTATAAGCCAGTTTGCTTTATATCCCAAAAGCCCAAGTAAAATGCCATGGTAAAAATTTTCTTTCTTTTCCTTTGCAACTGCTGTATCACGTATGCTTATGGTATTCCAAAGATATTCTCCAAAGAGCTGCTCTATTTTTTCTGTATTTTTTTCTAAAAACGCATTGCAGAATTCTTCCAGTCTCTTACCGTCATTCGCGGACGTATCCCGGAACCATTCCCTAATTTTCTTGATAAAAAGATTTTTTATCTCTTTATTGGGAATTGCCAAACGTATCTTTCCATCCGCTGTACGCCCCTGTTTTGTCAGATATCCGGTCGTAAAAAGTACGCTCCACAGATTTCCAATGTTTTTATCAAGCTCATCATACGTAAGTTCCTGTGAAAGTTCCTTTTCAATACACTCTCCCGCGATCAGACGCTCAATTTCATCCTTGGTCTGCACATCCGCCTTATCGATCAATCTGCGGACGCTCGCATTTCCACTCGAATTAGACCAGTAATCCTGTGGTTCAACCGTTTGATCATAGTTAAGTTCATCCACATAATTTATGACATCCCATGGACAGTACACATCCGCATTTCCAAAGTGATAGCCATCATACCATTCCTTTGTTTCTGGAAAATGTGAAGCCAGACCATACGACGCAAGGAGTTTTTTTACCTCATCATCTGTGAATCCAAACTGTTCATCAAATCTGGAATCCATAATAGAAAGTACCTTAAAATTATTCAATCCTGTAAATATACTTTCCTTCGATACTCGCAGACATCCCGTCAGAAATGCAAACTGTAAATAATCATTCGTCTTTAATGCCTGACCAAAAAGACCTCTGATCAGAGAAACCATTTCACGATAATATCCATTCTGATATGCTTTATCCAGAGGAACATCATACTCATCTATGATAATTACTGCCTTTTTTCCGTGATGCTTATATAAAAGCTGTGACAGTTTACGGATGCTGTCTTCTATATTCTCATCCGTACCTGTAAGCATTTTAGCGAAATATGCCTTATCCTCGTCCGTAAGTGCATCACTTGTTTTGAGATAATAATGCCGGTCCATTTCATTGGCAAGAATCGTGCCGAGCATCCTCTTCGCATCCGCAAATGTCAGCCCCTCCACCCCTTTGAGCGTGAGAAATATCACTGGATACTTTCCCATGTACGCATCGCATAGTTCTTTATTCTTTGTAATATATAAGCCTTCAAACAGTGAAACATCTGCACCGATTTCAAAAAAACTTTTCAGCATGCTCATATTCAATGTCTTGCCAAAGCGTCGCGGACGGGTGAACAGTGTTACTTCCCCCCAATTCATCAGAATCTGTTCTATGAGATTTGTCTTGTCAATGTAATAAAATCCGTTCCTGCGTATTTTTTCAAAACTGTCAATTCCTACCGGTAATTTCAAAGTATTTACCATATGAGCCTCCAACAAACAGATCATTTTGTCATATTTACATATAGTATAACTGATTGACAAGGTAATTACAATTTCCTTTCATTAAACGGTCACCGAAATACACTGTCATGATTTACTCTCCATTCCAAAAACATTTTCTTGAAAAGATCCCCATGTTCCGTTAAGATGATATTGTAACGAAAAACAATATATCAGGGAGGTAGTTATGAACTATACAATTGAAGGGGCGCCATTGCCTGTCGTAATCTGCAACTTAGAGGGTGGCGAAACCATGCTCACGGAGAAGGGCGCAATGTCATGGATGTCCCCAAATATGAAAATGGAAACCACAACAGGCGGTGGAATCGGAAAAATGTTCGGTCGTGCTTTTTCCGGTGAAAGCATGTTTATCAACCGCTACACCGCGCAGGGCGGCACCGGACTGATCGCATTTGCATCCAGCTTTCCCGGAGATATCCGTGCATTTGAAATCGCACCGGGGCAGGAGATTATCGCCCAGAAAAGTGCCTTTCTCGCATCAACTGCAGGCGTGGAAATGTCTGTTTTTTTCCAAAAACGCATTGCCGGCGGTCTCTTCGGCGGAGAAGGATTTATCATGCAGCGTCTGTCCGGAAACGGCACCGTCTTTCTCGAATTTGACGGACACATCAAAGAATACGAGCTTGCACCGGGACAGCAGATTGTCGTTGATACCGGATATCTCGCGGCAATGACCGCCGGATGTACCATCGATATCCAGACTGTACCGGGTGTAAAGAATATACTCTTTGGCGGGGAAGGCATCTTTAATACCGTCATCACCGGACCGGGACGCGTATGGCTGCAGAGTATGCCGGTCGCACAGCTCGCCGGAGCGATCAGCCCATTTATTCCAAATAAAAATTAATCATTTTCGAAAAAAAAATCCCGGAGCCGTTTCCCATGCTCCGGGATTTCATTTTATATCATTTTTCAAATTTTCCGAATCTCAAAACTGTTTTTTCCACGGGTTTTTACCTCATATAATACACTGTCTGCCTCCTTAAACAGTTTTTCATAAGGAACTTTCTCCGTCATATACACAGCACCCAGGCTGATGGACAGCGGCACTGAGCCCCCACCATATGTAAATGTCTGACACATGCTTCTGACCAGTTTATCCAGCTGTGCCTGAACACTCTCCTGATCACGGTTCTGTATACAGAGTACAAATTCATCTCCGCCAAACCGCGCCATAAGGACATGTGTTCCAAACACCAGACGCATCGTATCCGCCAAAAGTTTTAACGCCTCATCTCCTCCGGCGTGTCCAAGCGTATCATTGACAGACTTAAAGTTATCAATATCCATGATTGCAAACAGAAGCGGCAGTTCTTTCCTGTCATAAATGCGGTTCATTTCTTCCGAAAGCCCGTACCGGTTATATAATCCTGTCAGTGCGTCTGTCTTTGCCAGGCGATTCCGGTCTCGCATAATAAGCATAACAATTACAACAACAATTACAAAAATAATGCATAATGCCAGCAGACAGGAAAACGTGTTTGCCTCGATAAAACGCTTCACAGTAATCTTCTGTTGCTTCACCTGCAGGCAATCATTCAGCATCATCTGCATGTTTTCATCCGGAATACTGTAAATGACTTTGTTGCAGACAGAAATCAGCCTGGTATCAACATCTCTGTAAAATGCAAAACAAAAATTGCCGTTTTTCGCCAGCGGGATCGTAGTCAGATGCGCAAAACCCTGCTGCTGTATATAGTAATTGACACTATAATAATCGGCTACGGTAAAATCTGCGCGCAGATTTTCCACTGCCTGCAGACTGTCCGCTAAATCTTTGGTCCGGTAAATTTCTTTTGCATTTGTCTGGTAATCGGAATAATCCTCCCCCCTGACCTGTGCCATCGTTCCCTGCAATGCGTTCTTTGTACTCTTAGTATCGCTTTTTACCAGCACATTCATATATTCCATGTAATTGGTAGAATATTTGATATCGGAATAAACATTGCTTTTCTGGACTCCCGCGGCCATGTCAATTTTCCCTTCCCGCAATGCCTTAAAAAGAGTCTTGGAATTGTCATAAGCCTGTGCTTTCACTTTTACCTGAAACGCTTTTTCCATCTGATCCGCCAGCTGCCGGGAAACTCCCTGAAACTGTCCTTTTTCCTCATATTCATAAGGTGCAAGATTTCGCAGATAACCGATCCGCAACGTCTTCAGTCCCTTTAAGTATGATTTCTCCGTCCCTGAAAAATCAACTTTGTAGGTATTGTTGATCATACTGCTGAGTACGGAAACATTTTCCCCCGTATCCGGCATCATATCCTCTGTACGCCCCGATTCCCAGCGCTTATTCCAGTCATCTGCAATCTCATCAAAGGTTTCTTTACGCTTTCCTTCCCCGGCTTCGATCACCCTCTTAATCTCATCATTGTTATCCCGCAAATTTAAATTGGCAGACAGTGCTACCCATTTTTTATAATTTTCATCACTTGCCTCATGGTTGTTCAGGCAGACCACATTGTCCATATTTCCATAACTGTCCAGAAACGGATCGGTCTTTACAATGGAAAGTACTTCATGATCCAGTGCATATCCGGATTCATCCAGCATATAATCAATGTAACAACGGGCAGCTTCCTTATTGGTGCTGTTTTTGTTGATGGCATAACAGTAATCGGTCACTATCGTCATATACTGTTTTCCATCCACCTCATTCGGGAACGGCATATACGCTACACTTTTTCCATCCGCTCCTGCATTTCTGACCTGACTCATCGCCCACGATCCAATTGCCATGCAGCCGATTTTTCCCTCGTTTAACATCACTTTGGATTGATCCCAGTCACTCTTTTGCGGATCATCCTCACACAATCCCTCTTTTACAATGTTATACAGCAGATCATATACCTGATAATGAGCCGTCCCTTTTCCATAGGGATTGAGTTCATTGACAAAACCATTTTCCCGGTAATCCGGATCTCCTGTCATTTCTATATAGGAATACTGCTCCCATACCTGCAGCGGCCAACCGGCAGCATAATTGGTGTAAAACGGAATTGCATCTGTACGTTCTTTAATATCCCGCAGTGCCTGCAGAAAATCTTCAATGGTCTTCGGCGGCTCTGTAATTCCTGCTTTATCAAATACTTCTTTGTTATACAAAATTCCGTTCAGATATGCCGATGAAGGCAGCCCGTAGATTTTATTTTTTATAATCTTACTGCTTTCCAGATAATTATATTTCTTTTCCAGTTCTGCACGCGTTCCAAGTTCTTCAAAATAATCCGCGTATTTGTCTGAAGAAACCGAACCGGGTACGAACAGGACATCTGCATAAGAACCGTCCTGCAGCTGTTTCGACACCTCATTGTCGTAATCCGAATAATATTCATATTTGATCTTAATGCCCGGATATTTCTTGTTAAACCCATCCAGGTACTGCTACATATCCTGCTGGGAGATATTGGCTGCTACCGAAATCGTTCCCCTGATTTCCTTTTTCTGCGCAGCATATGCCACACTTCCAAAGTCTGCCGGAAACTGTAACAGCACAAGCAGCGTCAAAAGCACCACCACCACACGCTTTTTCTTCCACTTTTTCATCTTTCTCATCCTTCTTTTGCAGCCTTACCGCGCTTCATATGCCCTGGATACACGCTTATACTCTGCCGGTTCCGTAATCTGTTCCACAACGATATCTCCGTCTTCCGCATCACGGTATCGATACAGATACACACCTTCCTGAATCTCATCCTCCTGAATGAGAGACACTGCCATATAGTGCTTCTCTTCAACGGTAAAGGTATCCATGATGGCAAACTCTTTTTCCGTCCCATCCGAAACCGGAATACGGATTACTTCATACTCTTCCATAATATCTCTCCTTTATCGTGGTACTTTCGTAAACAGTGCATAGGCATTTTCCCGTGTGGTCTGCTCGACTTCCTCCACAGAAACGCCTTTGATCTCCGCAATTTTTGCAATCACGTACGGAATATTCCGTGAATCATTGCGCGTTCCCCGGTGTGGTTCCGGCGCCATATACGGGCAGTCGGTTTCGAGCACTATGCTCGAAAGAGGAATCGTTTCCACGGTCTTTACCAGCTTTTTGGCATTTTTAAAAGTCACAACACCGCCTACACCGATGAAATATCCCATCTTTACATATTCCTGTGCCATCTCCGGCGAATAGGAATAACAGTGGATCACGCCCTTTATGCCATCCTCATATGCCTTTTCCATGATCTGCATGGTATCTTCTGCTGCATCCCTGGAATGAATGATCACCGGAAGATCTGCCTGTTGAGCCAGTGCAAGCTGCCGTACAAACCAATACCTCTGCTTCGCCTGTATCTCCGGTTCCTTATCCCAGTAATAATCCAGTCCGATCTCTCCCACCGCAACTGTCTTTTGCAGCGTTGTCTGCTGTCTGAGCCATGCATACGTGTCCTCATTTAAATCATCCACGTCACTGGGATGTACGCCCACCGCAGCATAAAGAAAAGGGTATTCCTGCGCCAGAGAAAGTGTTGTCTTTGTCGTCGCAATGGAAGACCCTGCATTAATCACCGGCGAAATGCCGCGCTGCGGTAATTCCGCAAGCAGCATCTCCCGGTCCGTATCAAATTTTGCATCATCGTAATGTGCATGTGTCTCAAAAATCATAAGAAGTGCCTTTCTATCAGATCAAGTTCCTCCATGATGATACAGTTTGGAAGTGTATCCGAAGCCACCATGCCCCGCACCTGGGCATAATCCATCCAGCGCACACTCTCTATTTCTTCGGTCTGCAGTTCAAATTCCTCTGCTTCCCGATCCAGCCAGAGCAGATAGACATTTGAAATCTGGTGATCATGAAATGGCTGTCTGTGAAATTCGCTGTCAACATCCTTATGCACCTGTCCGCAATAAATCAGATCCGACTCCTGCACTGTCACATTTAATTCTTCTTTCAACTCCCGAATTGCTGAAGGAATGTAATCATCCCCTGCCGGTATATGTCCGGCACTGGAAATATCATAGCAGCCCGGAAATGAATCTTTCTGCATACATCTCTTCTGCAGCAAAAGCTGAATCCGTCCGTTCCTGTTGCGGGCAATCCAGACATGGGATGTGCGGTGCCGTACCCCTTCCCGGTGGGCCTCCGCGCGTTCTACGGTTTCACCGGTTGGTGCTCCGGTTTCATCTACAACATCAAGGATTTCCATAATTTATGCCTCCTATTTTTATGCCTCCGACCTTGTTTAACAGATCTCTGCACCGCTTGGCATTGATTTCTCCGGTGTCATCAGAGAAAGTGTGCCGTTTTCGTCCTCTGCACACAGCAACATACCCTCGGACAATACTCCGGCAAGTTTTGCCGGCTTTAAGTTCACAAGAACCATAACCTTCTTGCCGACCATCTCTTCCGGTGTGTAATCTTTACGGATACCGGATACAATCTGCTTTACGGTGTTTCCGATTTTTACCTGGGAGCAAAGCAGCTTCTTTGACTTTGCAACTGCCTCACAGGAGAGAATCTCTCCCACCTGGAACTGCATCTTCGTAAAATCATCAAATGTGATCTCTTCCTTCGGATCTATATCAATGACTGCTTCATCTGCGGACTCTCCGCCATTTAATGCTTTCTGCTCTTTTTCGTACTCTTCCTTCTGCTTTGCCTGAATGGCATCCACTTTTGGCTGGATCTCTTTTGCGTCAATTCTTGCAAAAAGGATCTCCGGAGCATCGGTTACTTTTGTTCCATCCGGATACAGACCAAACTGATTGAGCTCATCAAAATCACGCAATGATGTCGATAACTGTGCCACAATTTTTTCTGCAGTTTCCGGAAGGAACGGGTGCAGAAGACTTGCGCCGATCGTGATGGACTCGGTCAGATTGTAAAGAACCTCTGCCAGACGGTCTTTCTGTGCCTCGTCTTTTGCCAGTACCCACGGGGTTGTCTCATCAATATATTTATTGCAACGGCGGAACAGTGCAAATACTTCGGAAATTGCATCTGCCACACGAAGTTTTGCCATCTTCCCGGCAATACGGTCGCGGGTTTCTGTCACAACAGCTTTCAGATCCGCATCCACTTCACCGGTGACTCCTGTGGATGTGACCACACCGCCAAAATATTTATTGCTCATGGAAACGGTACGGTTTACCAGATTTCCAAGAATATTTGCCAGATCAGAGTTGAAACGCTCAATGACCAGATCCCAGGTAATCACGCCATCATTCTCAAACGGCATCTCATGCAATACAAAATAGCGGGTAGCATCTACGCCAAACAGATCTACCATGTCATCCGCATAGATTACATTTCCCTTGGATTTGCTCATCTTATCCCCGCCCTGAAGCAGCCACGGATGACCAAATACCTGCTTTGGCAGTGGCAGATCCAGTGCCATCAGAAAGATTGGCCAGTAAATGGTATGGAAACGGACAATATCTTTTCCGATCAGATGCAGATCAGCCGGCCACAGCTTCTTAAACTGATCTGTGGAACCATCCGGATCATATCCAATCTTTGTGATATAGTTTGTCAGTGCATCCAGCCAGACATATACGACATGTTTCGGATCAAAATCTACCGGAATTCCCCAGCTGAAACTGGTACGTGATACGCACAGATCCTGCAGTCCCGGAAGCAGAAAGTTATTCATCATCTCATTCTTACGGGAAACCGGCTGAATGAAGTCCGGATGGGTATTGATATAATCAATGAGCCGGTCTGCATATTTACTCATCTTAAAGAAATAAGCTTCTTCTTTGGCAGGCTGCACTTCCCGTCCACAGTCCGGACATTTGCCGTCTACAAGCTGGGATTCTGTCCAGAAAGACTCACAAGGTGTACAATACATTCCCTCATAAGATCCCTTATAAATATCACCCTGATCATAAAGCTTTTTAAAAATCTTCTTTACACATTTCTCATGATCCTCATCCGTGGTACGGACAAAGTTATCATAAGAAGAATTCACAAGATCCCAGATCCGCTTTACCTCACCGGAAACCTGATCTACAAATTCTTTCGGTGAAATACCTGCTGCCTCTGCTTTTTCCTGAATCTTTTGTCCGTGTTCATCAGTTCCGGTCTGAAAATAGACATCATAGCCTTCGGCTCTCTTATAACGCGCAATTGCATCCGCAAGAATAATCTCGTACGTGTTTCCGATATGCGGCTTACCTGAAGTATAGGCAATCGCGGTTGTCATATAAAACTTCCCTTTATTTTCTGCCATGTCCTTGGCCTCCTTATCTCACATTCGCTCTCCTCATTTTACCGAATTCCACGCCATTTGTAAAGTATCCCCTATTCGTCCGTTTTTCTGTTTATTCAAGAATATTTTCTTATATGCCAAGAATTTCTTGCTGACCTGTTTTTCCGTAGACTAATATGCTTTTATCCAGTTTTTTCCAGTACAAAACTGCCAAAGATAAATTGAGAAGGAGCACCAACATGAAAAATATACAAATCGGGGCAGCCTTAAAGACGATGCGAAAAAATCGTGGCTGGACGATCCATGACGTAGTTGTACAGCTGAATGACCTGTACAATATCGCAGTCGCCGAAAAAACCGTGTACGGATGGGAAAGCGATCAGGCCTATCCCCGCACGGAAACACTGCTGCTGCTCTGTGAACTGTATCAGAGTGACACATTCACCGGAAATCTCCTGCACATCCCTGCAGACAAATCCTTCCCGATCACTGCAGATGAACGGCATGTCATCGAAATGTATCGCCGGCATCCGGAACTACAAAGTGCTGTAAAACGCGTGCTTGATGTTCCCGTCAAAAAACCTTCTGCAAATTAAAGTCCTGATATCCTGTCCCCTGTAAAAACTATTTTCCAAAATTCATCCTGTCACAGAAGTTTCTATCTCATGCAGATATAAATCACATAAACCACATATAAAACCAGCATCACAATACCTTCTTTTCTGCTGATTTTTTCTTTTGTCCATGCAAATCCCCAGATCAACAGGCTCAAAACAATCAGAATCATAATATCTATGATGTTTTCCATCAAAAACGGCATCGGACTGATAACTCCCGCCAGACCAAGTACAAACAGAATATTAAAAATATTAGAGCCTATGGCATTTCCAAGTGCCATATCCACTTCATTTTTGCGAGCTGCAACAACAGATGTCACAAGTTCCGGAAGCGAGGTTCCAATTGAAACAATGGTCAGTCCTACCAGCGTCTGGCTCATTCCAATTTTTAATGCAATATTGCTGGCACTGTCTACAACGACATCCCCGCCAATCACAATACCAGCTACACCAACCACAAGGAACAACAGGCTTTTTGGCATCGACATTACTTTCTGTGCCTCTGCCGCTTCAATCTCTTCACTTTGCAGTTGCCCGCCTTCTTTTCCTGCTTTCAATGCCATACGAATCATGGTTCCGATAAATATGGCAAAAAACACCAGAAATACAGCACTGTCAAAACGTCCCAGTTTCATTCCCACACCACCGAGTATCATAAGCAGCAACGCTGCAAACACGGAATATGGGAAATCACGTTTCAATGTAGCTTTCTGTACGGCAACCGGAGTCATTATGGCACAAAAACCGATGACCACCATCATATTAAAAATATTAGACCCGACCACATTACTGATTGCCAGCGTATTCTTATGCTGGATTGCTGCAACAACGGAAACCGCAGTCTCCGGAAGTGAAGTTCCCATGGCAACAATGGTCAGTCCAATAATGATAGCCGGAACATGAAACCGTTTTGCAATACTGGAACTTCCCTCCACAAAAACATCTGCCCCTTTGACCAGTAAGAAAAATCCTGCGATCAAAAAAACAATTGCCAGCGGCATGGAACATGTTGAAATAAATTCTGTCATATCTTTTCCCTCTTTCTGTAAAATAATGTGTTAAAAGGCAATAATGCCCAAGTGCTCCAATAGTATTTTCAAGCCAATAAGTATGAGGATTACCCCACCTGCAATCTCTGCTTTTCTTTTGTAGCGGGTGCCGAAAAAATTACCGACAACCACTCCGATGACCGATAATACAAATGTCGTGCATCCGATAATCAGACAGGCTTCCATGATGGATACATTTAAAAAGGCAAATGTAATACCGACTGCAAGTGCATCGATACTGGTTGCAACTGCAAGAAGCAGCATTTCTTTGTGATCCAGCGGCAGATCTTTTGCTCCAATTTCCTGCACGTCTTTGTCACGAACCGCTTCAATCACCATCTTGCCACCGATAAACAGCAACAGGAAAAAGGCGATCCAGTGATCGACCGAAGTAATGTATTTCTGAAAACGGATTCCCAGTGCCCAGCCGAGAAACGGCATCAGTGCCTGAAATCCTCCGAAATACAATCCAATCAGAAATGCGTGTTTTTTGTTGATTTTTTCCATGCCAAGACCCTTGCAGACGGATACCGCAAATGCATCCATCGAGAGTCCGACACCAATCAAAAATAACTCGATTACCATTCTTATGTTCTCCTTTTGTGAGGGGATTCATACCTTGCGCTTCTGTCCTTATATATCAAAAAGAGACCCAATGTACACCAACGAAAAGCGCGACTGCAACCACGTTTTTCCGGTGCACATGAGTCTCATTCTTTAAGGCTTGCCAGGTCCAAATGACCGGTATGTTGACAAGTCACACAATGTGCGAACTACTCCCTCACATACTTTTGTCTATGAATTAGGTAAACTATAACAAACGGCCTTTGAGTTAGTCAATACGAACTTCTTATTTACTGATGACTTTTGCAAACTTCTTCTTACCACGCTTTACGACCTTTCCTTCTCCGGCAAACTCGTCGAGCATGTAACTGGTACTGATGTCTGTAACTTTCTCACCGTCCACAGAGACTCCACCCTGCTGTACGGCACGACGTGCATCGGAACGACTCTCACACAGAGAAGCCTTTACAAGAACTGCCATGATATCGAGCTTGTCATTGTACAGATCATCTGCAGTCACTTCAACCGTCGGCATATGTGCAGAAACCCCGCCGCCTGCAAACAGTGCATGGGATGCCTCTTTGGCTTTCTTTGCCTCTTCCTCACCGTGTACCAGTTTGGTCAGCTCATAAGCGAGAATCTCTTTTGCTTCATTCAGCTTGGCACCTTCCCATTTGTCCATCTCATCGATCTGCTCCAATGGCAGGAAGGTCAGCATGCGGATGCACTTTAACACATCGGAATCTGCCACATTTCTCCAGTACTGGAAGAAGTCAAACGGAGAAGTCTTGTTCGGATCAAGCCATACGGCACCGGACTGTGTTTTTCCCATCTTCTTTCCCTCAGAGTTTAAAAGCAGATTGATCGTCATGGCATAAGCATCTTTTCCAAGCTTCCGGCGGATCAGTTCCGTACCACCGAGCATGTTGCTCCACTGGTCATCTCCACCGAATTCCATGTTACATCCATATTTCTGGTACAGTGTGTAGAAATCGTAACTCTGCATGATCATGTAATTAAACTCCAGAAAGCTTAATCCTTTTTCCATACGCTGCTTGTAACATTCTGCTGTCAGCATGCGGTTTACGGAAAAATGTGCACCAACATCACGCAGTACATCAATGTAGTTTAAATCCATCAGCCAGTCGGCATTGTTTACCAGCATTGCCTTGCCTTCTCCGAAATCGATGAAACGGCTCATCTGCTTTTTAAAACAGTCTACGTTGTGCTGAATGGTCTCCGGTGTCATCATCTGACGCATATCGGTACGTCCGGATGGATCACCGATCATGGCTGTACCACCGCCGATCAGCGCGATTGGCTTGTTTCCTGCCATCTGCAGACGTTTCATCAGACACAGTGCCATAAAATGTCCCACATGCAGACTGTCAGCTGTCGGGTCAAAACCGATATAAAATACTGCTTTTCCATTGTTGATGAGTTCCTTGATTTCTTCCTCGTCGGTTACCTGTGCGATCAGACCTCGGGCAACCAGTTCGTCGTAAAGTGTCATTGGGTTTCCTCCTGTAATTTAACTTTTTTGATTTTTCTGGGGCTTTATGTCCCTTTGCTCCATATCTATAAAAATCCAAATAAAAATCCCCTCGTCCTAATTATAAGGACGAGGGGGATCTCTCGTGTTACCACCTTAATTCGCATGCTGTTCACACAGCCTGCCTCCGCGAGTGCAGCTACACTCCAGTGCGTCTAACGGGCACTACTCCGTTACAGCCTACTTGCCTGCGCGTTCGGTGTAAAGCTCAGGGATGTATTCCCTGCGGTAAGGGGGGACCCAGCCTGCTGGGGGGATTCCTTA
>OGOW01001993.1_pt1 | contig 17146 bp, 8 predicted proteins | sample 1552781 | NCBI WGS metagenome assembly OGOW01 (sample SAMEA2580145, study PRJEB22360) | human gut metagenome | biome: human gut; feature: human-associated habitat; material: faeces | place: Denmark | collected 2008/2010
TCGCTATAGTAATAATCGCCTACCTTGGCAGAAGGTAAAAGAGTGCAAGTGAGTGCCGGAGCTTCGTATACTTTGCCTTTCTCCAATTTGATGGTTGTCGAAGTAGCTGCCTCATACACTTCACCGGTGGTGGTAACAAGAGTGAAATGCAACTGTGCTTCGGAAGGGAAGAAGGAGATGTAGGTGGTTCCGGAAATACCGGCTTTGTTTTTAATAGTGATATTTCCTGTTTGGGTACTGCTGAACTCTCCGTTTTTTAGTTTCATAACGGCACTGGAGTAGAGGGTTCCGGCAGTGGCGGTTATGGTAATTCTTGTGATGTTGTTCAAAGGACTGCCACCGTTGACGGTGAACTGGAATTTACCGATAGTGACCAAACTGGTCATTTCGCAGGCGGAAGAGCCTGTGGTTTCGTTCATGCCGGCTTTACATTGTGCCCATAAGTAATCATAATTTGTTATACCTGCCAGTGTTCCGTCCTGTCCGCTCAGGTTGAGGGTTTGGGTCAGGGTGTCACTGCTGTTCGCGGTGATGGCTGCCGCCGGGTAAAATACGGCAATTTCATTCTCATTCTTTACCAGTGTCGAAAGATTGCCCGTAAAGGTGTCAGAAGAGTCGGTTTTTCTTGTGAGAATGCTTTTGGGAACGCCGCTGGAACCGGTTTTTATTACGGCCAGTTGGCTGTTGGCGTCCCAGTTGCCTTGCAGGATGCCTGTATCCTCTGCATCTGAAGAGCGGGGAGACAGAGATGCTGTGAGAGAAAAAGGAACGGTGGAGGTTGTCGTAACTTGATCGTCGTCATCGCTACACCCCAACATGCATAGAGCGATGCCCAAACAGAGAATAGTTGTTGTCTTTTTCATCATCGTTTTCGTTTTGCTGTTTTATGATTAAAACTTGAATGGTATTTATTATTTAATTTTAGACAGCAAAGGTAAATGTTCTCGGCCGATTTTTCTAATCTATTCGGCGAAAGCTGATTTTTTTTCGATAAATTAGGGGAATAAGGGGAAATTTGAGGAGATGGCAGGGGGGGGGGCATTGTCTCCCTGTTTAAATTCTCATTGAAAATCATAGTTTTTTGTTGTTTTGAATGAAGGGAATTGTATGAATGAAAATTTAAACAGGGATTTTTATGGAAACTTTTTAGTTTTCTTTGCCTTTTTGATCGGGATATAGTGACTGGTAATAATTGATTCGTTCTGTCCATGGACGGTATTCAAAAGGATAAACGTGTTGTTGCTCTGCCCATCGTGTCCATTTGTTTTCTAATTCTTTTGCTTTTAAAGGAAATTGTTCGGAAAGATCTTGTGTCTCAAAAGGATCGGTGGTGAGGTGAATCAATTCCCAAGGCTGTCTGCCGTTGGCACGTACTAGTTTCCAACCGTCAGACAGGATGGCGCATGAGGTCTGATGTTCAAAGAAAAGATCGCGCGGCTGTATTTTTTGTTTTCGTATAGCCGGCAGGAGACTGGTTCCGGCCAATTTCACTTTTTGATTGTGAAACGTGTCGGGGTAATGTGCGGAAGCAATATCCAGGCAGGTGGGAAAAATATCAATGATATGACTGGGTTCCCGACAGATACTGCCTTTTTCTGTCGGGCTTTTGCTTCTTCCGTCTGTAAGGATGAGAGGGGAACTGGTTCCTCCTTGGAATACCCATTGTTTGTAACTGCGATAGGGGGTATTGCTTAAATCAGCCATCAGCTGTTTGATGAATCCCCCTTCACTGGTAGAGCCGTTGTCGCTCATAAACAGAAACAGGGTATGTTCATACATTCCTTTGTCTTTTAAGGTCTGTATTACCTTTCCTATGCCGCTGTCCATGATTTCGATCATGGCGGCATAGGTAGCCATATCGGTTATCCATTTTTCTTGCTGCTGTGGAGTAAGTTCGGTCCAGGCGGGTCGTTTACCGTCCGGAAATTCTTTTTGGAAGACTGGAAGAACCATTTCCGGCGTTATCAGCCCTAAGGCTTTTTGACGTTCGAAACGTTGTTGGCGTAGAACATCGTAGCCGGCTTTATAGCGCTCACGGCAAGCATCTATCTTGTCTTGAGGGGCTTGTAGGGGCAAGTGAGGTGCGTAATGTGCTATGTACATGAACATGGGAGTCTGCGTGGGATGTTGTTTGATAAAACTAACGGCAGAGTCTGTGATAGCGGTGGTATAGTAATAATCATCCGGAAACTCGGTAATCCGTTGCAGATTATGATAAACGGGATCTGGTTTGTAATAGCTTCCCCCTCCATGCAGGCAGCCGTAGTATTTGTCGAATCCCCGTTGAACTGGATAACTTCCATTGGGGGTTTCAAAGGCCGCATCTAAGGTAACATGCCATTTGCCACTCATGTAAGTGGCATAGCCTTGGTCGCGCAGTACTTCGGCAAGGGTGGGCAGGTGATCCGAAATCTGTCCCCGATACCCCGGACGATGTTCGTCTACCGCGGTCATCCATCCCATTCCCGCTTCGTGCTGATAATGTCCGGTGAGTAAGGCGGCACGGCTGGGGCAGCTTCGTCCTGTGTTTTTAAATTGGCTGAAACGTATGCCTTGTTCGGCCAGATAATCTATATTGGGGGTATGTATTTCTCCTCCGTAGCAGGATAAATCAGAGAATCCCATATCATCGCATAAAATCAATACGATATGGGGATGTTCCGTGTCTGGTTTGGCGTGAGTGGCTGCTACAGTGGAGGTTATGGCAGTTAGTGCCAGGGTTGTAACGGTTAACTTATATGTCATGGGTGATTTGTATTTTAGTTTTTTCATTTTGTTCCATCCCTTGTGGGGATGGAGTAGAAGAGGCTTTGAATTGCTTTTCTTTTTCTGCCTCTTCCCCACACCGGATGGAAAGGTTTACTTCTTTTCACCGAAATCAGCTTGCTGTTTTTCCACTTCTTTCAGCTTTTGTGCATTCCGTTCTTTCAGCAAACGTTCCTGTTCCAGTTCGGAAGCCGATTTGGCGGCTGATTGCCCGAAAGGTGAGTCGCTGTTCATGGAAATCAGCGCAGCTTCACTTTCGGTGTAGATGAGAGGATGAGCCGCCGGCTTGCTTTCTAATTCCAACACTGCGCTGGCAGGCATTTGCGAGCCTTCGAACAATACGCTGACAGTGATTTTGATTTTACCCGGCTTCAAGGTGGATTGTATCAGCACGGGGGCTGTTCCCCATTTTACCGGAGCCGGATTGGCCAGTATATTCGCTCCGCCCAAAATACGTCCTTCGCCTTCTACATGGAATTTCACATAATAGTTGTTCAGACGTTTGATGTTCCCGTTTTTATCGGCTATGGCGGCTACTACGGTTACAAAGTCGGAGCCATCAGCTTTTAAGTCGGTGTTTTCATTGTCAACCCAAAGTAGCACTTTCTCGGGACGCCGGGCCGGTCGTACTTCGTGCGTGGCAACTACTTTTCCATCTATGATGCCTTCGGCCAGTAGGAACACCTCGTCCTGTTTCTTCTTTCTCATAGACATGTTTTTGTCTATCATGAAGTCGTATATATCTTTGAATGTAATAACGGGTGAGGGCATTCCTTCTTTTGTTGCCGGCTTGGTGTAAGTCCATGTCTTGCCACCTTTATTATAAGTAAGCCGCACCTCGTCACAATTGGAGTACACAGTAACGTCTTTGGGTGAGAAGGGAGTCATTTCATGGGCGATGTACACCATCGGTCCTGTTTCGAAAAGACGGTCTTGCTTTTCGGGCGAGCGCTGGGCTTTGAACATATAATAAGCATATTTGGGTTGACGGAATACGTCCATCACACCACCATAGAAGGGATCGGGATGATAGCCGCGCTGGTGGTCGAACGAGTGCCACAAACAGCCGCCGACGTGTTGGCGCGGAGTACGGCAGAGTACATCGTAACAGGTGAAAGGATAACGGGGGGCGGCATAATGCTGTGCCTGGATGAGCATAGCCTGTTCCCCCCAGTTGCGTGCCACACGGCTGGGGGAGTTGTGCGAGTTCCAGTCGTCTACATTATCTCCCCACTCGCGGGTGAAATAGGTTATTTTAGGGTCGAGGCTTTTGATGGCCCAGTCCTTGTCTGCATTGGCCGGATGAGTGAAGAGTACCGGATATACCTCATGTCCCCGTGCTTCGCTGTCGCAACCGGAATAGCAATACGGATAAGGGTATTCTTGATTGACAATATCGAGGGTATTTTTGGCGAAGTCTGCCGGATACCAGGTTTCATTCAGGATAGGTTCCCATAACCATACACAAGGGTGATTGCGGTCACGCCGTACCAGGTTGCGGATATCGCTATAAACCCGTTGTGCAAATTCAGGAGCGTCATTCCAGAATTGCCATCCCGGTGTGTTTACAATGACGAACAGCCCCAGTTCGTCACATGCATCCATAAAGGCGGGGTCTTGAGGGCAGTGAGCATTCCGGATAACTTTCATACCTGTGTCGCGTAGCTTTTTAGCGTCGCGCCAATGAATGCTGTTGGCAACGGCATTGCCTACTACGGCAAAATCCTGATGGCGGTTGGCGCCAATCAGCGGGCTTGGATAAGGTTTGCCGTTCAGCCAGAATCCGTCCTTGCCTTTGAATTCTACGCTGCGGATACCGATACGGCGGCGGTAGCCGTCCACTACATTTCCTTCATTGTCGCGGATACGGACAATCAGGTTATATAACGTAGGCGTTTCAGGGCTCCAAAGCAGAGGAGACTTCAACGTTATTTTATCTTTTGAAGTGACTGCCTTGCCCGGACGTACTTGAATGACATCGTTCAGAAATGCGGCTTGTGTGCCGTCGGGTTGCTGAAGTTCATATTCTACTACTCCTTTGAAGTTCTTTTTACTGTCATTACGTATATGGGCTTTCAGGATTATTTCTGCGGAAGTGTCGGAAACTTTGTCGTATGCCACGAAAAGCCCGCCGCCTGCCATTTCGTTTTCGAAATTGGGATCGGTGATGAAAACCGGACGATGGGCTATGAGCCAGCAGTCACGATAGATGCCGCCAAAATAAGTATAATCCAGTACATCCTGTGCTTTGCCGGGAGGATAACTGGGGTCATTGCTGTTGTCTGCCCATACAGCTATCACATTGTCTGTCCCCCAATTCAGTGCATCGGTGACATCAATGACTACAGGCAGGTATCCGCCAAAGTGTTCGGTCAATAAATTGCCGTTTACAAAAACTTTGCTTTTTCCCATGATAGCTTCGAAATGCAGGAAAAGTTTTTTGCCTTTCAATTCATTTGCCGGAGTGAAATGTTTGCGGTACCATACCTCACCTTGATAGTTGATACATCCACTGGCCTCAGTCGGTACATATTCAATTCCGTCGGGCAGGGAAACCACTTTCCAGTCCTGGTCATTAAAGTCGGTGGTTTCCGCACCTGTAGCGGTTCCTTTGTGGAATCGCCATGCCGGATTCATGGAATATACTTCACGTCCGGAGTTTGCCAGTTCATAGAAACCGGCAGTAGAAAACTCAGACTGGTAGGCTGCTTGCATCTCATAGAGAGGAAATAGCAGCAGGGCGATGAGATAAGATAAAAAATGTTGTTTCATAAAGTAGTGTTGTATTATAAGGTTCATATTATTTTTTATATTAAAGTTTCATTCGTTGTTTCTTATGGAATGTTTTTCTGTCGGGCGGTCTGAGAGTTCATCCATGTTCTTGTCTTCCTTATCATTGGAATTTCATAATAATACCACCAGTCGCTGTTGTTGGTTTTGGCGGCAAGATGGTTGTGGTGGTTTTGGTCAGCAATGTAACCGTCAGGTTGTTCCATAAAACGGGTCTGTGAATAGGTCTCTTCCAATTGTTTTCTCATGGTCTGAAAGTCATTGCACACTTCATTTATTTGTTGCAATGCTGTCTGTTTGTCTTGTTCATGTATAGTGATATCATAGTTGTGCAAGGCTAGAATCAGACGGACAGGGAAGTTGAACAAGTGATTTGTCTGTTCGTATACCTCTAATGTATAGCGGTTGCGTAAAGCATGTTGTTTAGCCTCTTTTATGCCTTGGCATATTTTTTCATATCGTTTTTGTTCCACCTTTGCTTGGGCTATTTTTTGTTGGTAGGTACGGCTCCATGCTCCCGGTGCGTCTGGATCCGGTAGGCTGATTAAAGTAAAATCAGTAGTTCCCCATGCCGGATTGCGCCTTCCCGAATTGACCAGGGCATCATCAAAGAAAAATGCTTCTTGTTCCAGTTCATCCAGAAAAGCCATATGGTTGTCATTTGGATGAAAGCCAAATTCTCGTTGGGCATGTGCGGCTTTGAAGGCTTCGACTGTCCGTGCTGTTGGGTTCCAGCCATATTCTCCCTGTGCGATGTATCCACGCCACACCGTTTCAGAGTGTGGGGAACCATCATCCCATGCTGTGGCCAAAATTCCTTCCAGTTGATTTTGAGCAACTAATTTGCTGAATCCTTTGATATAGCCGGCCAGTGAATTTTCACGCGGTATAAATGGAGAACTGCCACACGAAGCAGCGGTAGCTCCCATTACTTTCAGTCCTTTGTCATGATACCATTGTAAAATGCGTTGATGCCCCGGTTGGGTGGCATCTTTGTAGTTCCATCGCATATACACACATTCTTTGGGGAATAATTTGATGCTTTCATTCAATTTTTTATCGTTCCATTTTGCTGCTATTTCATCCTGGGTTTCATTACTGTTGACCAAATCCCATACACCGCCGTATTTTAATGGCATATCATCCCAGAAAATAGGAATGCGGTTGTGAGCTGTTGCGAAATCGCATACTTTTTTCAACCAGATCATTTGTAGTTCAAATGGAGTTTTTCCGGTGGCTTTACAGCGTTGGTCTATGCCTATGGCGGTAATTTCATCTCCTCCTATATGTAAGTATTTGCTGTAAGGCATGGCTTCGATAGCATCCCGGTAAAGGTCGAATTGCAAATCATAGGTACGAGGGTCAGATGGGCAAAACTCCCAGTCGCTGTCGGGGTTTTCACGTAGTTCCCAATGATGTTTTAAAATAAAACCGGCATGTCCCAAACCTTGGACCAAGGGGGTTATTTCAATATTCCGTTCTTTGGCATAGCGGCATAAGGCTTGCATTTCCTGCTTGCTGATGGCATTGGGGGCACCTATTTCGGGGCGTCGGGTATAACGCAGTTTATCTTCCAGCTCCCAAATAACTGCGTTTATTTTGTATCGGGCCAGTTTGTCTATTTCCTGATAATAATACTCCATGCGGTCTAAATGATGTTTTACATCAAAGTGCACGGCCCGATAGGAAATGGCCGGATAATCGATGATTAGCATGGCTGGAATAAGTATGTTGAAATCCCGGCTGTCTTCCATTAATTGTTCTAAAGTTTGGCAACCGTAGAAGATACCTGTCATGGTTCTGGCTGATATACAGACTCCTTTTTCATTAATTTCCATCATGTATCCTTCTGGAGAAGCAGGAACATGCTGGCTGGTGAGTTGGAGCCGGATGGGTTTCCCTTTTCGTGGGCAACGGGGAAGTTTGTTGAGCATATCTCCCAATATGGGGATGGAAGTTGTGTCTGATGACAGAATATAGGATAACTCCCAATAATTGATTCCTTTTCCAGAAGTCAGTTCTATGGATTGTGGTTGTGGAAGCAACTGGAATGTCTTGTCTAATTCTCGAGAAGCAATCTCTTCTATGAATAAGCATAAACAGAGTAATAAAAGAATTTTTTTCATATCACTTCGATGATTAATTTTTTTTCTACTAATTTTGTTCCTTGTACAGTCAGGGTTCCTTTTCCTTTTTCTTCGTCAGATTGTAATAATACTACACATTTTCCCCGAAAGCAACGGCAGTGGGGCTGTTGGTATGGAAACATATCTGTAGGGTTTCCGTTGTCTACCCCTAATAGCCGGAGTGGTCCACTTACGTGGAAACTGAGTTCATTGGAGGCATAAGGACAAGGAATTCCGTTTTTATCTGTTATGTCGATCTCTATGCGTATGACTTCATCCGAACCGGCTTTTACAGAATACTTGTTACTGGCAAGGGCGACAGAATGAGGTGCTTCTGCACTTTGATAACAGTCTGTTGCCACGATTTTTCCTTTTTTTATGCCTCGGGCTTCTATTTTTCCGGGCGAATAAGGAACTAACCATATCAGTTGCTCCCCTGTATAAGGTTTACTGCCCAAAGATACATTATTTATAAATAACTCTACTGCATCACAGTTGGTATAAATGACTACGGGAATTGTTTTTCCTTCTTTTCCCGGATGCGTCCAATGCGGAAGAAGGTGTACCATTGGTTTGTCGGTCCATAAACTTTGGTAGAGGAAATAGGCGTCTTTCGGAATGGCAGCTATGTCGATAATACCGAAATTGCCACATCGTTGAGGCCATTCGGCTTCACCTAAATAGTCAAAACTGCCCCATCGGAATTCTCCCATTAACCAAGGGAAAGAACAGGTGCGTTGCCATGATTTACGGGCGCTGATACGTACAGAAGCATTGTCGTAGGACGATTGATAATAGGGATAATCGGATTCTTCGGGGAAGCATTCTTTTTCCGTCAGGTCAGGTATAGGAAAGACCCGATGTTTAAATTGTTCCCAGTTTATGTTTCCTTTTTCCCAAGGAGCGGGGAAATCCCGTCTTCTCCATTGTGTCTGGCTTCGGTATACGCCACGGGTTTGATAAGTGTGCGGTACCTCTGTAGCAATGGCACAAAGTGTTGGGTAGTTTTTGTGGAAGTGTTCTAGTTCTCCTATTTCTTCTCCATTTCCATTGAAGCCGATAATGTCTAGATAGTTGATTTTTTTTTGATAATCGGTCTTCATACCTCTAGTAGGATCAGTTCCTCCTTGAGTGACAGGGCGGTCAGGGTCCAGTTGGTGAAATAGGCTGACCAGGTTGTGTTGGATTTCGGGGGTAGCTCCCGTTACTTCGTTGCCGATACTCCACATAATGATAGAGGGATGGTTACGGTCTCGTTTTATGAAATCAGTCATATCTTTTTGCCACCATTCATCAAAGTAATTTCCATAGTCATCGGCGGCTTTAGGTTGATTCCATCCGTCCAATCCTTCGTTTAGTACCATGATTCCCATCGTATCGCATAAATTATAGAAAGCAGGAGAGAAGGGATTATGACTGGTGCGTATCGCATTACATCCCATATCTTTCAATAATTTGAGACGATAATGAAGTAGGTCGTCGGGTACGGCGGCTCCTACAGCACCGACTGTATGATGATCGCATACTCCTTTTATCTTTAGTGATTTGCCATTGAGCAGGAATCCGCTGACCGGGTTGAATTCTAATTGACGGAAGCCTACAGGTAATCTACATTCATCTAGTATCTTGTTATCTCTTGTCAGTTGGCATATAAGTGTATAGACGTTAGGAGAATCAGGCGACCATAATAATGGTTTCCTGATGCTCCCTGACAGGAAGCAAAGAGAATCTGCAGATGAGACAAATATTTTTTCAGAAGTATCGGCTATGCTACCGTTGGGAGCTTGTAGATATGTTTTTACTTTGATTGGCTTTTTCTCCTGTGTTTCAATTTCTATAGATAGGGTGTAGGTGGCAGATTGCTTATATTGTAGCTTGGATCTGAAATGGATTCCGGAATAAGGAATGTGGGTGGGGTTACTGACCAGCAGGTATACAGGACGATATATTCCTGATCCTGTATACCAACGTCCGGTTAATGCTTTGCTGTGATCTACTTTTACAGCGATTTGGTTCTTGCCTTCTTGCAAATATGGAGTTAAATCATATACAAAGCTGATATACCCATTAGGACGTTTGCCCAGCCAATGACCGTTTATCCATACTTCGCTGTTCAGATATACGCCCTCAAATAGGATTTGTACTTTTTTATTTTTCCATTTGGAAGGAATGGTAAAAGTTTTTCGATACCAGCTTATTCCGGCAGGCAGGAAGCCGCTTTGCCAGTCGGTTCCGTTTTCAAATTGTTTATAAGTGCCTTCTATGCTCCAGTCATGAGGAATATTCAATATGCGCCATTGAGAATCGTTATATGAGGAAGAAGAGGCTCCTTTGCCTGCATCTCCTAGATGGAATTTCCAGCCTTTACAGAAATTTATGGTTTCTCCGGCAAAAGATGCCAATAAGAAAAATTGTATGCAAACAAATAAAAGGATACGTTTCATGGTTAGTGTGAAGAGAAAGAGAGGCTGAATGTTGCTTGAAGAACAATCAGCCCCAGAACTAATTTACTGATGTTATATATAAGCTAATACCTGTTGATTTACCATCCTTCACTAGGCGTACAAAGTGGATTGGTGTCAAGTTCTTTGGCTGGTATCGGGAAGTAGTTGAACTTATTGATATTATCGGATTTGCCAGTCTGATAGTTTTTATAGCGGGTATCATCACAAGTTTTTAATGTCTGCTCTAACAATCCCCATCTGCGTAAATCGTAGAAACGTTCGCCTTCCACAAAGAATTCAATGGCGCGTTGGTGTACCAGATCTTCAAAAACCCCTTCTTTGGTTATTGGGCCGCTATAGTCATTCAGGTTGGCGCGTCGGCGGATTTGATTAATATATCCGATAGATGTGTCTAAAGCCCCTTTGTTCATATAGGCTTCTGCCAGCATCAATAATACATCGGCATAGCGGATGGCTCTTTCATTGATGAATGACTTGGGAGGTGCCGGTTCATCTTTTTGAGTCTTCCAGTTCTGGTATTTCAAAATCCAGTATGTTTTCCACTTGTCTTGTGCAAAAACTTCCCTGAAAGGTCTTTGGTAGTAAGTGCATCCCTCATAGTCCCATGCCACAGAACAGCGGGCACGATAATCAAAATTGCCGTCTTTGTCTTTTTCCTTCCAGAAGATATCCATAATTTGCTGGGTAGGATTTGCTTCATACCATCCTCCGACTTCAGCAGCGGCATATTCTTTAGGGCGGGTATTGGATTGGGTGGAATTGATATTTTCTCCATCTCCCCAAAGATCTGTTCCACCCACATCTTCTATCAATAACTCGAAAATACTTTCGGCATTGTTTTCATGAGTGTCATCAAAATTCCAATTAAAGTCCTCTACTAGTTTGTAGGTGTAAGGATTCTGCGTCAGAGGCTCGAGGACGTTTATCGCTTCTTGCCAATTTTCTTCATAGACATATATTTTACCCAAAGCGGCATAAGCGGCTCCTTGTGTAGGCTTTCCTATTTTATTCGTTATGGGCAATAGGGAAGCAGCGGTTTTTAAATCTTCTTTGGCTTGTGCCCATATATCAGCTTGTGATGATTTTGCTAAAGGGAAAGTCGAGGGAGATTGGGAGGCTGTCAGGCGGAGAGGGGCGTCTTTAAACTCTTTGGCTAACTGGAATAAATAGAAGCCACGTATGAAAAGACATTCTCCTTTTACCGAATTTTGAAAATCGGTAGAAAATTGTTCTTTCTTTTCTTCCAGTTTTTGCATAATGGAGTTGGTACGGTACAAGGCATTGTAAAATTGATAGAACATGCCTTGTGTCAGTGAGTTTGTATTACTATTAGTAAAACGGTTTACTGTATATACATCCGAAATATCGTTGCGGAAGTCGACTTCATCGGCTCGGGCTATTCTCAGCATTACACCGCGAGTTCCATAATAACCGCCGTTTAGGGCATTCTTCAGTGGAGTATAGCAAGAGGTCAAGGCCAGATTGAAATCGGTTTCATCTTTCCAAAAAGTATCTTCTGTTGCTTGGTTGAGATTGGCCTGGTTTAATTGATCTTCGCAGGAACTGAATAGCATGCCTGAAATCAATATGGTCAATGTCGTTTTAATATATGTTTTCATAAGATGTTTATTTTTAGAATGTTACATTTAGTCCTAACATGAAAGTACGGTTAGTCGGGTAAATAAAATTATCAAATCCCCGATAATTGGCATTGTCTGCATTGACATCCGGTGAATATCCGCTGTAACTGGTGATAGTAAATAAGTTTTCAGCGTTAATATACACACGGGCATGCTGTATGGCACCTTTAAACCATGTCTGAGGAAATGTATAACCTAATTGAACACTGCGGAGACGCAAATAAGAACCATTTTCAAGATAACGGTCGGATTCTGCACGGGTATTACGGTTAGGATCATCCCATGTCAGACGTGGATGGGAGGCATTTTTGTTTTCAGGAGTCCAATAATCCAGGCAACTTGCCAGAAAATTGGAACCTTTGGTTACATCTTCTAATGTCTGACGGGTTGCATTATAAATTTTATTTCCTAACACTCCTTGCAGTCCGATTGATAAGTCGAAATTTTTGTATCTCATATTACCATTCAGCGCGAAAGTAAAATCGGGAAAAGGACTGCCTTGAAATACACGGTCGTCGTCATTGATAACGCCATCGTTGTTGGCATCTACAAATTTTATATCACCCGGTTCGGCGGCTGGTTGTATTTTTTTACCGTCTTTGGCATATGCGTCTACTTCTTCCTGACTATTGAAATATCCGGCTGTAGAGATAAGCCAATAACCTCCAATAGGATATCCGGCTTTGGTTTCACTGGTAGTGATGTTTTGGTTGGTAGAACCGCCTTTGATAGATCCGCTTTCACTTCCCATGGCTATTACTTTGTTTTTATTGAAAGACCCAATTAAGTTGATGCCATACGAAATATCCGGATTGGGTTGGTCCATCCATCCTAAATTGAATTCAAAGCCATTGTTACGTATCTTGCCCGCATTGCGTATAGGGTCATTGGCACCACCGGAAGAGATAGGAATAGGAACGGTCAGCAAGATATCTTTTGTATTTTTCACATAATAGTCTGCTGTTAAGCTTAGTCGGTTATTAAAAGCCATAAAATCAATGCCGACATTAGTCATAGCGGTTTCTTCCCATTTTATATCCGGATTGGCAAAATTTTTAGGAAATGCTCCTTGAAGCAGACCACCGTTGCCATCGGGATAATTGATGCCGGTAGTGATGGTGGAGGAATATTGATAGTTATCGATTTCTTGATTTCCTAAAACGCCATATCCGCCACGAAGCTTTAGCTGATCAAGCCAATGCACGTTTTCCATGAACTTTTCTTCGGCCACATTCCATCCTAATGAAAAAGAGGGGAAGTAACCATATCGATTGTTCTTACCGAATTTGGAGGAACCGTCCCGGCGGATAGTGGCGGTGAATAAGTATTTATTTTGGTAGGAATAGAATACGCGTCCGAGAATAGAGGTAAGGACACTTCTCCATGAATTGCCTTCGTTGCTGCGATTGGTTGTGGCTGCATCTATTTCTTCTAATCCCTGGGGTAATCCTTCACCATAGGCTTGTATGTGGCGGAATCTGCTGTCTTGATAGGTATAACCTGCCAATGCTGAAATTTTATGCTCTCCGAACGTACGGTCGAAAGTTAATAAATTTTCAACAAGTATATTACGTCTCCTTCTTTGTCTTTCTGTTAATTGGGTGATGCTGTTGGTCGCTAATCCAAAATCATATTTATTGAGATAATTCTTATATCTTTCGAAAGAAAAGTCTGGAGTTAAATTCAGTTTGTATTTTAGTCCTTTAAAAAGTTCAATTTGTGCATACAAGTTAGCGAATATTTTTACATTTTCGTTATAACGGTCCATGATGTTGTCATCAATAATGGCCAATGGGTGAGGAATGTTTACCACATCACCATATGTGCCACCATATCCACCTTCACGAGTATCATCATATTTTTCCAAAGTAGGAACACTTTGCAGAATGGTGCCAATCATGCCGCCTCGAAGTTCCTGGTGAAGGGGCTTGTCATGACTGAATGAAATAATGAGATTTGTTCCAGCAGAGAATATCCCTCTTTTATAATCATTCTTGGATTGGATATTATACCGTTGGTAATTGGTACCTTTTACAATACCGTCTTGGTTGAAATAACCTAAGCCGGTGTAATAAGTGGAATATTTTCCACCACCTTTTACAGACAAATTGTAGTTTTGCATCAGTGCGGGGCGAAACATGATGTCTTGCCAGTCATTGTCTGGTTTGTTAGCCAGATCGGTAGCCATGTCTAATGCCGGTTTGCCGATAGCTTGACGGGCTATAGTGGTAACTTCTGCCCATCCTTTGGCATCTAGCATATCAAGAAATTTGCTGGCAGTTGATATACCTAAGTTGACAGATAAATCAATGATAGGTTTTCCTTCTGTGTTACTTCCTTCTTTGGTAGTGACAATGATAACACCGTTGGCTGCACGGGAACCGTAGATAGCTGCGGATGAGGCATCTTTCAATACGTCAATGCTGGCAATATCATTGGGGTTGATATGATCAATACTGTTCATATACATGCCATCGACAATGTAAAGAGGGGAGGCGTTGTTTAGCGTACCAATACCGCGGACCATGATACGGGTTCCCGAACCTGGGGCACCACCTTGAGATACGATGTCTACCCCTGCAATTTTGCCTTGCAGCGCCTGGCCGATGTTGGCGTTACTTTGTGTATTTAGTTTTTCTGTGTTAATGTTTGCAACAGATCCTGTCAAGTCTGCTTTTTTCTGTACACCGTATCCAATGACTACCACTTCATCAAGAGTTTTTGTATCTTCTTTTAATAGAAAACGGATACTTTTTTGGTTGTTGATAACCGTTTCTTGTGTGAGGTAACCAATGTAGGAAACTTCGATAACAGATTGTGGTTCGGCTTTAATACTGAAGTTGCCATCTATATCTGTGATTGTACCTGTTGTGGTTCCCTTTATACGGATGTTGGCTCCGATAATGGGTTCTCCGCTGACATCTGTTACCGTTCCCGTTACTGTTTTAGCTTGTTGTTGAGCATGCAAGTCTTTAATAGCTTCTGTAGTTAAAATAATGTGTGTACCTTCCAGTTCATAGTTGATACCGGTCCCTGACAGAATTCTGTCCAGTACTTGTGCTACGGCTTCATTTTTGACCTTTACGGAAGTAATTTTGTTAATATCTACTTGGTTATTGTAGATAAAAAGATAATCAGTTTGGTTTTCAATTTCATTCAGGATCTTATCCAGTTTAACATTATTCATACGTATGCTGACTTTTGCATTTTGAGAATGGGCATTCCCAGCATACGAACAGAACACACAGACCATCAATAGGAAAGTGGAAATTCTCATAATTCTAAAGATTTGTTTAAATCGGGGATTTTTGAAGCAATATCTCCCCGACAAAGTGTTATTTTTCATACCTTTGCGTTGATTTAAATAGATTTTTTTACTTGAAAAATTGTTTTGAGTCTATGCCGGTAAGTGCGGCAACACTTATCGGCATTTTTCTTTTTAAGGTTAACTTGAGCTTTTCTTCATAGGCTTGTTGTTTTTAGGTTAGTATTGTCTGGTCAATTGATGTAAATAATTTCTTCATCGTTGGCTCTTTCATATTTAAAATGGATATCCCTTTGCAGCACTCTTAATGCATAATCAATACCGTCTGCTTGACGGAACTTGCCATTATAGGAATATTTCAATACCTTTTTGTTATTGATGATGATCCGGATACCATAATATTTTTCAAAATCTTCCATGATGGTCTGGAAAGGTTCATCTTTAAAACAGATCAAACCTTCTTTCCAGCGGTAAGGAGTGAAATCGTTTACTTTGGTAACTGCCAACTGCCCGTCTTTTACATATGCTTTATGATGAGGCTTCAAGGTTATTGTCTGTTCAGGAAAGTGCTGTGAGGTAACTTTTACACTACCTTTCATTAAAGTTGTTTCAAACGCCGTTTGGTCAGGATAAGCATCTACATCAAACTGTGTACCCAAAACTTCAATGTCATATTTGTCTGTCCGTACAATAAAAGGAGTTTTTTTCTTCTTGGTTACATCAAAATAAGCTTCTCCTTTTAAAAAAACTGTTCGTTGCTTTTGGCTGAAAGTGACCGGATATTGTAAAGTGGTACGGGCATTCAGCCATACATTAGTTCCATCTGGTAAAGTAATATTGGTACGTTGTCCTGCCGGAACAGATACTGTATTCATGGCAATGACTTCATTTTCCGATTTATATTCCTGATATAAATAGTTAATGGTAAGCGTCAGTATGATGACGGAAGCTATTTTCAGCCATTGACGAATAATTTTGGGAATTCGTTTGGTGGAAATGCAGTTATTTGTAGTTTGGTCATCATGCACCATGAGGGCATCGAACAATTTACGCTCTTTGTAAAAAATGCGCTTGTTCTCTTCGGATGCTTCCATCCATGCTCTTATGTCCATGCCTTCTTGTATAGAAGTAGTTCCGGCAAAAAAACGATGTAGTTTCTCTTTTTCCATTTTATTGCATTCTTTTATGCTTCTATATAAACAGCACTTCAGAATGGAAAATTCCTAGTGGCATTTCATAAAAAAATAGAGAAAGAGTGGAAAATAATCTTTTAAGTTAGTCTGAAGCATCTTTAATGCCTTGTTTATATGGAAATCTACTCCTTTGGGGGTGATATTCATGAGAACTGCAATTTCCTTATAGGATTTGTTTTCGTATCGGCTCAACATGAAGATAGTACGGGTTTTTTCGGGCATGTCGGTGAGGGTTTGTTGGACGAGTTCTTGAATTTCGGAAATAAAAAGCTCATAAGGTTCGCATGCTTGTAAAGTGGCGATCCGGGTATTCAGTTCCCATTCATAGTAATCTTTTATTTTATCCGAGTATTCTTCATGAATTTGCTGATGACGCAGATAATTCAGGCATTTGTTTTTTATAATTGTTAAGATATAGGCTGGAATATTGGAATCTTCGCTTAAGGATTGCCTGTTTTCCCAATAATACATCATCGCCTCAATAGTAATATCTTCTGCTGTGGTTAAATCTCTGACATAAGTATTGGCGAAGCGTACAAAACGTCTTTGAAACTCCTTGTAGAGTTGGTTAAAAGAGGTAATGTCTTCTTTATAGTGCTTTATCTGGATGGGGTCGGTCATCTTATGCGTTGTTTGATTCATGATTAGTACAAAAATACATTTTTTTTATTAGTACTACAATTTTTCGAATGTGAAACGTATGAATCACCTGTAAAAATATGGAGAGTGTAGGGGGATATGCTTATTTTGTATCAGAAGGTACGCTTTCCGCTGACCCGAAGTTCCTTTTCTTTTTCTTTCTGAAAACATTTTTTTATACGTTTTTCGAGTTCGAAAACGTATACCGAGTCAGTAGCTTTTTAGTGGGGATACGCATATAGTTTAGCAATGCGGAAAAGGA
>OGOW01001998.1_pt1 | contig 17103 bp, 16 predicted proteins | sample 1552781 | NCBI WGS metagenome assembly OGOW01 (sample SAMEA2580145, study PRJEB22360) | human gut metagenome | biome: human gut; feature: human-associated habitat; material: faeces | place: Denmark | collected 2008/2010
ATCCTCACGCAAGCAAGCTTGCATCGGACTTCTGACCTTTTGACCCTGATATCTTGAATATTGCATTATTCTATTTCATGTATCTATAGAAGGGTTGAATGCATAGAAGTTCTTTGCGTCAAGTCCCTCGCGCGTGATGTTGAGTGCTTCACCGAAACGCTGGAAGTGAACAATCTCCCTCGCTCTCAAAAAGCGTAATGGCTCAACAATGTCCGGTTCACTTATCAGTCTCAACAGGTTATCATATACGCTTCTTGCTTTTTGCTCGGCAGCTAAATCCTCCATAAGATCTGTTATAGGGTCACCCTTTACCTGGAATTCACATGCATTGAAGGGGATTCCGCCCGCTGCCTGCGGCCAGACACCAAGCGTATGGTCGACATAGTATGGTGCAAAACCTGATTTCTCTATCTCCTCAGGTGTGAGGTCGCGCGTGAGCTGGTGAACCATGGCACCGACTATCTCAAGATGCGCCAATTCCTCCGTGCCGACATCGGTAAGCACTCCCGCTACGCGTCTGTCTTTCATCGAATATCTCTGCGACAGATATCTGAAAGATGCTCCGGCTTCGCCATCCGGACCACCGTACTGGCTGATAATAAGCTGTGCCAGCTTAGGATTAGTTTCCTTTATGTGTACCGGAAATTCAAGTTTCTTCTCATAAATCCACATTATTTATACGCCTCCATTTCCCAAGGCCAAGGTAACTGCTGCCATGTCCAGCAGGTGTCGGAATTGACCTGATAGAATGTGAGCGGACCGAAGAGGCGCTCGTATTCAGCTGCATATTTTTCATATAAAGCCTGATGCTTATGAAAGGCAGTGAGCGCCTTGGTGCAGTCAGGGTGAGTGTCAAGGTATAAGCCGAGGTCAATCATCATAAATTCACATTCGTGAATTTTTTGAAAGAGAGTTTTTTTATCATTGCATACTTCACTCATCTGCATCGACCTCCTCTCATAAAAGGTTTGAACAGTGAAGGAAAGGCTGTGCCAACCATGAATGCTTTTGATTCCTCAAATAATTCCTCAAACGCCTGAAATGGAACATATGCCATTGCTACAGGGCAGTAAGGAGATGGCATAATGCAGGAACGCATAACACCTTCATTAGGGGCGGTTCGCGGCTGCATCATACACATTTTTTCGGCAGCGTTAGGCATTTCGGTCTTAGGTGTGTCTGATTCCGAATCGCAGCTTGGCTGCGTAACCGCCGTATTTTGTCCGCAGCCGTTTGCACGCCTGTTACGAGCCTGATTTGGGCAGGTCATCATAGGCTGGCGTTGACCAGTGCGGTAATTGCCATTATAATAAGCCATATAGGGACTCCTCTTGTATATTTATATTAATTATAATATGAAAGAACGTATAATTTGTGAAAAAATGAACTGATAGATGCTGGATATGGAGACAGTTTTATTTGGTTCATTTCAATAAGTCGGAGATGATTGGTGGCTATGAATAAGAGATTAGGGATTTCAGTACATGGAATGGCGAAATTTAGTCATGTGATAAGCCGCACACCGCACGATATGGATGTGTGGCATTACCATGCAGATTTTGAAATATACTTTCAATCGGGTGGAAGCAGATATATGTTTTATGATACTCGGAGATATCTGTTGAAAAGAGGAGCTGTTGCCGTGTTTAGGCCGTATGAGCTTCATTATGGTGAGAGTGCTGATTTGGGAGATTATGAGAGATATGTTGTGAATTTTTCAGAAGAACATATCAAAAAAGTGCTCGGAAGTGAATAAAAAGCAGCAGATATATTATCACAGATAAAGTCGGGGATTTTTTATCTGTCAGAGTCTCAGACTGCATTTGTTTCTATACTTTTTGACGAGCTTGAAAGATTACAGGAAAAAAAGATAGTATGTAATGACATGATATTTGGGTGTGAGCTTATTACAATGCTGTCTTTTTTGATTGGATGTGGGAAAAAAGAAGATGAACTGAAAGAAAAAGATGATAATACTGTGGCAGAACTTCCGGATGAGCTTACAAAGGCGATTAAATATATAGATTCTAACTATCATAAGCTTCTTTCTCTTGAAAAGATATCGTCCGAGGCCGGTGTCGATAAATTTTATTTCAGCCACCTTTTTAGAAGGTATACCGGTATAACTGTAATGCAGTATGTGTGCGGTGTCAGAATTGAAAATGCCATAAGGCTTCTTGGCACAACGGACATGAGTGTTGAACAGACGGCTCAGGTATCAGGATTTGAAAATTATATTAATATGGAGCGTGCATTTAAGCAAAAATATGGAATTACACCTATTAGATTCAGAAAACAGCTTTGAAATACAAAAAAGCAATATATGCAGAAAAAATCTGAAATAAGAGCAATATATGTAAAAAGATAAATATACGCATGTGTTACGATTGGCATAGTAAAAAACATTATGGTTTTTTAACTATTATTTAAGCCACTGCTTTGTGGCGGAACGGGGAATTACATGCAAAAAATAATATTAACCGATTTTTCATCAATTCAACAGGCAGTCGATAAGTGTGCCGAGAGCGGAGGCGGTATTGTATACGTTCCCAAGGGAGAATGGCGTACCGAGTGCATTCATCTTAGAAGCCATGTACATATATGCGAAGGACTGCAAAGATATAGGTATATCAGGAAGCGGAAGACTTGTAGGAAACGGCAGGGCGTGGTGGTCATGGAAGAAGCTTCAAAAAGAAGCGGCAAAGGAACTTTGCTATGCGCAGGCAAGGGAGATTCCTGTGGAAAGACGTGTCTATGGCAGGCGGGAGGATGGACCTCAGCGGACAATTCATCCGGTATATTGTGAGCATGTGACGGTCAGGAACGTGAACGTAATCACGCAGGGACCGAACACGGATGGACTCAATCCTGACTCCTGCACAGATGTGCTGATTGAAGGGTGCAGTTTTAAGACAGGTGATGACTGTATTGCGATAAATGCAGGCATGAATGAAGATGGATGGCTGGTAGGTAAGCCATGCAGGGATATAGTGATAAGAAATTGCAGGATGAGCGGCGGACACGGTGCGGTTGTGATAGGCAGTGCGGTCTCAGGAGGAGTTGAGAATGTCTCAAATCAGGCGATACAGATTAATTCTTTTTATGAGTTCAGCACAGTCGAGCCGCTTACAAATACTCCGTCTGAGCTGTCCGATATAGATATCGAGAATGTACACGGAATGGGAGCGGACATCGCCATAGAGATAAAGGGACTGCCGGAAAAGCCGCTGAAAAACATATCATTGAGGGATATAAGCCTTAGTGCAGACAAAGGAATGACGCTGCTTGACGCAGAAATCATAAATATTGAAAATGTGAATGTCAATTTGAAGATATAAGGAGGCATAATATGTTAAGGTTATTCAATACGCATGAAGTTAGAAAAGTTATTGAGCTTGAGGGAATTTGGGATTTTGTTATGGAAGGAAGTGATAAAAGATATCGAATGATGGTTCCGGGCTGCATAGAACAGCATCCGGATTTTCTTGATAAGCGTGGCATAGGCTGGTACACGAAGAGAATATATGTGGAAAATACGACTAATCTTAAGCTGGAATTTAAAGGTGTGAGCCACACGGCGGATATCTATCTTGACGATGTTAAATTATGGCATCACTACAATGCTTTTACTCCATTTTCGGTAGTAGCAAAGGATGTAAAAGCGGGAGAACATGAGTTGAAAGTGAGAATCGACAATCGATTTACCGAGGAATCCGCACTTCATGTACCCAACGATTATTATACTTACGGAGGAATAACAAGACCGGCTGCTATGGAGCAGTTAGGAGATGTGTACATAAAGAATATGCATTTTGAGCCGTTTATGGCGGAGGATGGCTGGCATGCGAGAATAAGGACAGTTATCGCAAATATATCCGACAGTGAGCAGACGGTGCAGGCCGGCGGCAGGCTGATTGCGGATATGCTCTATGACAATGCCGGAAATAAAATTGATTTAACTAATAAAATAAACGATAATAAAAACGCAGACTGTGGACAACTGACGGATTCGATGACGGCAGAGGATGATATTGTTAGAGAAATCGCTATAAATAAGCTTACGAGCGATATAACAATAAATGCAGCTTCTGAGTATGTTTTTGAAGTGGAGACAGCATTTGAAGATGTGCTTGCTTGGAGCAGTAAAAGACCTAATCTTTATTTTGTCAAGCTTTTGATTTCAAAAAACGGAGAAGTAGTGGATGACTATATTGACCGTGTCGGCTTCAGACAGGTCAAAATATCAGGCAAGGACATTCTTGTGAACGGTGAGAAGATATACATGAAGGGCTTTAACAGGCATGAAGATTATGCAACGGTGGGATGTGCGATTCCGCTTCAGCTTATGGTTCATGATATGGACTTGATGCAGGAGATGAATGCCAATGCGGTAAGAACCTGCCATTATCCTAATGATGAGAGATTTCTCGACTTGTGTGATGAGAGAGGCATGTATGTGTGGGAGGAAAATCACGCCAGAGGCTTTGTCTTAGAGCGCATGCAGAATCCTAATTTTGACAGGCAGTGCAAGGACTGCATAGATGAGATGATTGAGAATCATTACAATCATCCTTCGATAGTAATATGGGGAATTCTAAATGAGTGTGCAAGTGAGACTGAGGAGGGAAGAAAAAAGTATGCCGCCCAGTATGCTCAGATACGCTCACTTGATAAGTCAAGGCCGACAACCTCAGCCACATGCAGACACCTTACGGATATATGCTTAGATATTCCGGATATTGTATCATTTAACATGTATTCAGGCTGGTATAAGGATGTTCCGATTGATGAGACGAACAGGACAGAGATAGACTGGATAAGAAAAAGCGGCGGTGACAATAAGCCGATTATTGTCAGCGAGTTCGGGGCGGCTGCTATCTATGGCTATCGTGACAGGGCTCATTGCAAGTGGAGTGAGGAAAGACAGGCTGATATCATAAGAGATAATCTCAAAGTGTATATGAATGATGAAGATATTTGCGGTGTGTTTGTATGGCAGTTTGCCGATTGCCGTGTAACGGAAGAAGAATGGTTTGCGACAAGGGCAAGATGCCACAATAACAAGGGTGTTGTGGATGAGTACCGCAGACCTAAGCTGGCATTTGATACTGTTAAGGAAATGTATGCTAAAAGATAGAAAAAGAGACGAATAGGCTGTTTCGTCAGGAGAACCTGTCTAACCCAAAATTCTCATAATAAATTGTCTATGATATCAGGGTTAAAAGGTCAAAAAGCCATTCGTGCTTGCACGATTAGGCTTTTGACCTTGACTCCCGCAAAACATGAGGAATAAACGGATTCCGAATGTTTTAGAATTGCGGGAGCTGTTTTACAGCGGAGCAATTCGAGGATATCAAATGAGGGGCAAAATACCTTTTGCCCCTCATATCTTGTCTATTTGAAAAAAATTGGTCGAAATATGTCATATAATCTTGCCATGCTGATACAAAAAGTGGTAAAATGTAACATAATATATTAGTTTAGTCTGTAAAAGGAGAAGATTATTACCCTTGGGTGATTAGTTGGACTCTTTTGTCAGGTGCTTGGTACAAGCCGGGTAGAGGATATTGATGAGAAGCATTGATTATATCTATTATGAATCAGGCGTATGTAAAAGCAGAATTAATAACCGGGCAGCTGTATGACAACCTGATTATTGTGATGTATGGAGGGAGCAGCATGGAGAATAAGAAATTTGACGGCATTAAGTTGTCGAATAAGACAAGTATGATTGGATACAGCATAATGAATATCATTCTTGTTGTATGTTATCTGATTGAGGTACTTAAAAAAAGCAGGACTATGGGATATTTTGCTGTATTCTGTATTTTTGCACTTGTGCCCTATGCGTTTTGTATGGCGTTATATATGAAAGATAAGGGAACCAAGCTTCTCAAATATGCTATATCGGGCGGATATTTAATCTTTTATCTGTTCATAATTTTTACAACGGTGTCGCCTGTTGCATATGTGTACGCACTGCTCATTGCTGTAATCCTTATATCCTATAATGATATCAAGGTTGCGTCCGCTTTCATGGGAATTGTATCTTTGGGAAATATTATTCAGGTAGCTTATAGCGCGGTATCGGGTCAGTTAGATGCATCGCAGCTTCCGAATGTTGAGATAAGAGTTGCATCAGTTCTTTTATTTACCGGATACCTTTTGATGGCTACATATGTTTCTAAGAAGTCTAAAGACAACCAGTTAAGACAAGTAGAGGAAGAGAAGGAACACAATATTGCTATTACGAGAGAGGTTTTAGACGTTGCACAGAAGATTACGGATGATATCAATACAGTATCACAGAAGGTCGGAATGCTTGAAGATACAGCAGTAAAGACAAAAGATTCTATGAGAGAGGTTGCGGCAGAAACCAATGAGACAGTTAAGTCAATTCAGATTCAGCTTGATAAGACAGGGCAGATTCAAAATACAATCAACAGTGTGAATGCTTCTTCGGGCTTGATAGTTGACAATGTGAATGAGACAAAAACAGAGCTTGATTTATCTAAGAAGAACATGGATGAGCTTGTAAGATGTGTGAAAGTGTCAAATGAAGCTAATGCAAATGTGTCAAAAGAGCTCGGACAGCTGCGCGAACACACAGGAAGGATGCAGTCGATAATAGACCTTATCAACAGTATCGCATCACAGACAAGCCTGCTTGCATTGAATGCCAGTATTGAAGCTGCGAGGGCAGGAGATGCAGGACGCGGTTTTGCGGTAGTCGCATCAGAGATTTCGAGTCTTGCTGAGCAGACACAGGGGGCAACCGGTGACATTACAGGACTTATTGAGAGCATATCAAAGGAGCTTAATGATGTAGTGAAGGTTATTGAGGACATGATTAAGGTGTCGCAGAACCAGAATAATGTGGCAGATGAGACTGTAAAGAGCTTTGCACAGATTGCAAGGAAGAATGACAGAGTCTATGATGAAGCAGGAAAGATGAATCAGCTTGTACATGAACTGAATGAGGCTAATCAGGCGATAATCGACGGAGTACAGACAATTTCAGGTGCGACAGAGGAAGTTACGGCACATTCGGCTGAGACGCTTAAAGCAAGCGAAGATAACAGTACAATAACATATGAAGTCGGAAGAACTATTGAAGGACTTAAGGAGCTTGCAGACGACTTGAAAGCTCTTGAAAGGCAGCACTGATAAAAAGCACGATATTTGAGTTTAGAAGCACATGATGTTGTTTTTTGGCGGTCATGTGCTTTATTGCTTTTGCTGTAATCAGGATGATATGTATGGCTATGGAGATATTTGAAAAAATACTGGATTTTTTTATCGGTATATGGTATTATCTATAAGGTTGTTGCAGATACATTTTGTGACGATTTGCAGGATTAGTACATCGGTAGTATATCAGCTTCCCAAGCTGAGGAGGCGGGTTCGATTCCCGTATCCTGCTTCATAAGACGCACGAAGCCGGTTATTAAGGCTTTGTGCTTTTTTTGTGAGATAATATGTCTATAAAAGATTATTTTTCGAAAGAATCATTTTACTCTTTGTACTTATTCTGTTCACAATTATATGGTATGTATATAGATGTATGTGGGCAGTATTTTTGATACGTTTACATTATGTATGTCATCAAGGTCAGGTGTTTTTGGCTTTGTATACCGTATATTGATAAATTAAAATTTACATAGGAGATGGAGAAGGGCTATGCAAAACAAGAATATTTTATTTTTTCTTACACCAAAATGTGATGTGGTTTATGTCTATGAGGATGCCAATGTAAGGCAGGTTTTAGAGAAGATACGTTATCATAAATACACTGCAATGCCAATCATAAGCAGGGACGGAAAATATGTAGGGACAATAACGGAGGGCGATCTTTTGTGGAAGATGGCAGATGAGAATATTGCAACATTTGAACAGGCGGAGGAAGTTCCGATAGCGGATATAAGCAAGCGTGTCAACAATCATCCTGTAAATGCGGAAGCACACATGGAAAATCTTATTGACCTGGCAATCAGACAGAATTTTGTGCCGGTTGTCGATGATGACAATATTTTCATAGGAATTGTAACGCGAAAGGATATTATCCAGTATCTTTACAAAAACTATAATGAAAGATAATTATATAGAAGAGCTTTGCAAATCAAAAAAATAATACTTACATGCAGGTACGATTTTATATATATTTTTGCCGATATCTGGGTGAGATTGTGAATAGTAACTTACTTTAATGATTATGCAGGGCGCTGATATGAAAAAAATTTTATAAAATGTGCAACCTATTGAAAAATAATCTGTGTATATGTACAGGATGGTAAGACGGAGGAAAAAATGCAGGATAAAGCTATCGTGGAGCTGTTTCTTGAACGCAACGAGTGCGGAATTAAGGAGGCTTCTGAAAAATACAATAATTATTGTATGCGTATTTCAATGAACATACTTGATAATATTGAGGATAGCGAGGAATGCTTCAATGATGCACTGCTTGGAGCATGGAAAGCAATACCTCCGCACCATCCTGAGAACCTGGCGGCATTTTTAGGGAAGCTTACAAGAAATGCAGCTATCAACAGATATAATGCCAGACATGCAGATAAGAGGGCGGCAGGAGAGTATGCAGTATCAATACATGAACTTGATGAATGTATACCTGACGTGAAGGATGTTGAGAGTCATGTGGATGCAGCATATCTTGAACAGGTGATTGATAATTTCCTAAGAGAACAGAAATCGGATAACAGGAATATTTTTTTGCTCAGGTATTATTACAGTTGTTCGGTTTGTGATATCTCAAGAAGAACCGGGATAAGTGAGGGAACGATAAAGTCAACCTTGTCAAGAATGAGAAACCGCCTTAAGAATTATCTGAAAAAGGAGGGAGTATGGTAAAGAAAGGAGAGATACTTTCACAAGCTGTGTCAAATGTGAGTGATGAAATCTTAGATGGAGCGAGGGAGCTTTTTGAAAAGAGCGAAGAAGAGATATCGCATGCACAGGAGCTTTATGACAAAAAGAGACAGGCAGTGAAAAAGAAAATTATATATGCAATGTCAGCAGCTGCGGCAGCATGTATTTTTATTGCAGCGGGAATTGCATTTTCGCCGGCAAAACAGGGAATACCTAAGGTGTACTATCAAGGGATGCTGCTTGACGCAAATGGAGTGGAAGTGGATATTCAGGCTGATGATGAACCGGATGTTGTTTCATATTCTCTTAAAGCAGGTAATTATCAGAAAGAGTATGAGTTTACATTCTCTATCAAGGCGAGGGGAAGCTTTATAATAGAAGCGTCAAGCGGTATGCTGATGCCTGACGGAGACAATATTATGTCGGCAGAGGATGAGGCGGATGTAATCTGGAATGTTGAACCATATGAGGGTGCATATCTTATGGTTAGTGCCGGGGAGAACTCAATAAGGATAGAACTGTATCCTGATGAGGAGATGAACATCTGGATGATTAGAACGTCAAAAGGGAAAAATTAATTTTTATTTTGGAGGAATTTATGAGAAGATCAGTATTATTGACAGTTATGACAGTATCGGTTGTTGCACTTAGTGCATGTGGCAGGAAGGATAATAATCAGGTAACAACTGAGCAGACAACAACAGTTGAGACCACGACACCTGAAGAGACTACTACGCAGACACCATCTAAGGATGTGGCAGAAAGTGATTTAGAGGGAGCAGTAAAGATTCTTGACGATATCTGGGCAAGCTATGATGAGAATGATAAGTTTCCTGCATCTGGCGGTGATTTCAATGAAGAGAACATGAGAGAGGATGCACCGGGAAAGTATGACATTGCTGATACAGGCATGATTAACAATACATTTGGAATGCCTGAGGCTGATGTTGCTATGATTGATGATGCCGCATCACTTGAGCATATGATGAACGGAAACAGCTTCACAGCAGGTGCTTTTCATGTGAGTGATAAAGAGAATGTTGCCATAGTCGCAGAGCATATCAAGGATGGTATCTTTGCAAAGGAGTGGATGTGCGGATTCCCTGAGATTTTGGTTGTATATCAGGTTGACGATTACGTAATATCTGCTTACGGACTGACAGATTTTATTGAGCCTTTTGCAGAGAAGATTGTAGAAGTATATCCGGAAGCAGTTGAATTGTACAAAGAGAACATTGAATAATCTGCCAAGAAAATTTTTGTGCTGCCATATGGCGGCAGAATGGGGAATGACATGATTTTTTCAAGTATTCCATTTTTATATTATTTTCTGCCTGTTGTAATCCTGTTATATTTTGCGGTTCCGGGCAGAGTAAAAAATGTAGTGCTTTTATTGGCAAGCTTTGTATTTTATGCATGGGGAGAGTTAAGGTATACTCTCCTCATGCTGGTTATGATAACACAGGGCTATGTCTTTGGAAGGCTTATAGACTCTAAGAGAAGGTGGTCAAAAGTATTTTTGGCCACCTCTGTCATAATAAGCCTTGGTGTGCTTGGATATTTTAAATATGCAGGTTTTTTCCTTGATTCATTCAGTGCTGTCACAGGTGTTGCAGTTCCGGTGCTCAGAGTGACATTGCCGATAGGTATCAGTTTTTATACTTTTCAGGTTATAAGCTATGTGGTTGATGTCTACAGAGGCACCGTTGCGGCGCAGAAAAGCTACATCGACATGGCAATGTATATATCGATGTTTCCGCAGCTTATAGCCGGGCCTATCGTGAGATATTCCGATATAGAAGGACAACTGCACACAAGGACACACAGCACAGAAAAAATAGCCAACGGAATAAGAAGGTTCATAATAGGACTTTCCAAAAAAGTGCTCATTGCCAACAGACTTGGAGAGCTTATAGATGCATATACAGGTGCCACAGAACTATCGGTGCTTTTTGTGTGGATATATGCTATTGCATGCACGCTCCAGATATATTTTGATTTTTCGGGGTATAGCGATATGGCGATAGGACTTGGAAAGATTTTCGGGTTCGATTTTCCGGAGAATTTTAACTACCCATATATTTCAAAAAGCATAACGGAATTCTGGAGAAGATGGCACATGTCATTGGGAACGTGGTTTCGCGATTATGTGTATATTCCGCTTGGCGGCAACAGGGTTAGAAAGTGGAAATGGTTTTTAAACATTATTATAGTGTGGGCATTGACTGGATTATGGCATGGAGCTGCGTGGAATTTTGTTGTGTGGGGACTGTATATGGCATTTTTTCTGATATTGGAGAAGATGTTTTTACTTGCGTTGTTAAAAAAGAGCAGAGTGTCAGGGCATATATATACTATGCTCCTGGTTATTGTAAGCTTTGTAATCTTCAGCGCGGGAAGCATGGCTGACGCAGGAAGTGTAATAGCAAAGATGTTCGGTGCGGGTGATATTCCTGTTGTTTCCATGGAAACAGTCTATTATATAAGAAGCTACGCAGTAACTGTTTTGATTGCCGTTATAGGCTCAATGCCTGTAATAAAGGACTTTTTTGTCGGGCTTGAAGGCAGAATGAAGGGAAATAGTGCAGTCAATGTAATATTTACCATAGGTGAGCCGATTTTGCTCGCAGTGCTTCTTATTATGGTAACAGGTTATCTTGTAGATGGGTCATTCAATCCGTTTTTATATTTCAGGTTTTGATAGAAATGAGGGTAAGAGTGAAAAGATATATAAATAAAAACACAATAGTGATTTTTGTGATTGCAGTATGTATTTACGGATTCTTTCTCTGGGGAATTTTAAAGCCTGACGAAGCGTATTCGTACAGCGAGAGAAGAGGTCTTAAGGGCTTTCCGAAGCTGTCGGTGCAGACGTTGCAGTCGGGACATTTTATGGAAGAGTTCGAAAAGTACACGCTCGACCAATTTCCGATGAGAGATACCATGAGAAGCATAAAGGCAGTCGGAAACTATTACTTGTTCAGGCAAAAGGATAATAATGGTATATATCTTGCGGACGGATATCTGTCAAAGCTTGAATATCCGATGAATGAGAAATCGCTTGACTATGCAGTACAGTGCTTTAGCGAGCTTAATAAAAAGTATTTTGAAGGGAATGTGAATGCCATATATGGTGTGATTGTGCCGGATAAGAATTATTTTCTTGCCGCAGAAAACGGATATCCGGCATTAGATTATGAAGCTTTTTATCAGACTTTTGAGGATAAACTTGATTTTGTTGATTTTATAGACATACGTGATCTGTTAAGCATTGATGACTATTATAGTACAGACACACATTGGAGACAGGAAAAGATAATAGATGTTGCACAGACGATTGCAGCTAAGATGGGAGTGGTTCTTGCCGGTGAGTATGAGAAAAAGCAGCTTGATATGCCATTTTACGGAGTGTATTACGGACAGTCAGCGCTAAAGCTTCCGGCAGATAAGCTGTGCTATCTTGAAAATGATATGATAAATAATAGCAGCGTATATGATTATGAGTCGGGAAAAACCAATAAAGTCTATGATATGGAGAAAGCATCCGGCAATGATCTGTATGAAACCTTCTTATCAGGTTCAAGGTCGCTTCTTGTGATAGATAATCCGAATGCTGCAAGTGACAGGGAGCTTATAATTTTCAGGGACTCCTTTGGCAGCAGCATAGCGCCGTTGTTTATAGAGGCATACTCTAAGATAACGCTTGTAGACATACGCTATATCTCACCGTCCTATCTTGGAAAGTTCATAGACTTTAATGGACAGGATGTACTCTTTTTGTATAGTACGTTAGTGTTGAATAATAGTGACACGCTTAGAAGATAGCCTGCTATACAACACCGTTCGCTTTCCTGTACTCTCTCGGAGATATGCCTTTAATCTTTTTAAAGCAGTCTCCGAAATAGTTACTGTCCTCAAAACCGCACTTTTCTGCAATTTCAGTGATGGACATGTCTGTATTTAAAAGGAGCCGGCAGGCTTCTATGGTACGCACTGTTATAAGATATTCCTTGTATCCGAAGCCTGTACAGAGCTTGAATTTGCGTGAAAAATAGGATGGGCTCATATTATATTTTGCAGCAAGCTGTGCAAGGGAGAAGTTCTGTGTGAAGTTTCCTGAGATAAATCTGGCTGCATCTGAAATGATATCATCACCTATATCACCTGCTGGATATGCTGTCTTGGCATTTTCATTACAGCGGAAAACGAAAAGTATCAGTTCATATACATACACAGTGAGCATGCTGTCAGAGTATTGGTCTATTCCGTTGTGTTCACGGATTATTTTCTCAAAAAGCTCCTCGACATAGTCACGTCTGTTCGGAGGAATGGATATCTGTCGCACGTCAAAGAATTTTTTGACTGTGTCAGGGTTCAGGGTATTGATGAGAGGATCGATGAAAGCATCGCTGAATACCATAACGATTCGCTCATGCGTTTCACCGCCAATGTATGTTGTGCGGTGCAACTCGCCTTTTGGGATTATTATGAGGTCGCCCTTTTTTACAGAATATATAGTATCATTTATGAATATTCTTCTTGTGCCTGAAAGCAGATAATAAAATTCATAATATGGATGATAGTGGGCATCCTTCATCTCAGCGTATGCTTTTCCCTTTACTCGTGTTATGTCAAATTCTTTCTTTTTATCGCTTAAAATCATATTCAGCCTTTCAGTATATACAATAGGAAACTTTAAAATTCTTTGTATGGAATTCTCAAGTGTTGTACTTTATAATTTTATCTGAAAAATGACACAAAAAACATAATTCAGTCTATATATTTTAATTTCGAAACATATTTTTGTCAATAAAAAATGACAAAAAAACTGTATAAATACCAAACAAAAGAAATTAAAACGTAGATATTACATTTAATATATAGTATTATAAAATAAAACAGGAGCTAAAAGTTAAAAATTTAACGCAAGCCTGCCTGCAGAAGGACTGCGAGAGTGCAAAGCATATAGCAATACGGTATCAAAAAAACATATAAGAATAAAAATTTAGCCATGATTTAAGGGAGGACAGCTATGATTAGCCTGCGTTTAGAAAAATTATACAGGTATCCTAGATATATGGAGCCGATGTGGATTGCAATTCCGGTGAAAAAAGGAAGAATTAAGGACGGCTGTGGTGTGCAGGTATTCGATGGTACGGATAAGCTTCCGAGTCAGACAAAAGTGACATCAAGATATGAGGATGGTTCTGTTCGTTTTCTTTTTACACGATTTGAGGGAAATCTGCCGGGGAACAGCAGGAAAGAGTTCAGATTATTTTTGGACGATGAAGATTTTAGGACATATAATTATGAGCAGCAGGAAATGTCGGATGAGGAACAGGATGAGAGTGAAAATGCACAGAATATATATGATTTTGAAGAGCTGGCCACTATGCATGACAAGGATGGCTTTACGGTTGACACAGGTGCAGTGAGCTTCAGCGTCAAAAATTATTCGGGAAGTATATTTGAGAACCTGAGCTACGCAGGAAAACTGTACGAAAAAGGACAGTTCAAGGGACCATATCTGTGTGATGCATCAGGTGTGAATTATGATATAAATATCAATAACTGGCATGTTGTGGAGGAAGGCCCAGTGTGCACAATACTTGCCGCTGATGGCTATAATGAGACGGAGTTTGGAGGCTGTGAGGAGTCGAAGCACTACAGATTCGAGATAAGACTGACAGCATATGCGGGAAAACCGTGGGTTGAGGTAAGTTATAGATTGTTCAATACTTCCGAGGAGCCGTTGGACATCAAGTCGCTTGTATTCTCAATCATGGACGATGCCGCAGCAAAGCAGGATATATCATTGGCGGCACTTGATTCCTCATCAATGATTGATTCTACAGGCTGTGGAGATATCGTCACAGGTTTAAGGAGCGAAGGCGGTCTGATTTACAGGACGAAGGGTATAAAGGATTTAGAAGCTATTGAGAAGCTTACACCTGTTGAAAATATCCGCACCTGTGCCGGAGCTTCGAATTATAAAACAGACTTTATCATAGGAAAAGACGGAACACAGGTCAACAAGACAGCGTATGACAGGGCACTTCTCATGGAGGGAAATGAGCATATGTCGGAAGTGTTCTACGGAACATTTTTTGCTGACAGGACGGATGAGCGTGGAGGAGTGTGCGCGACAATATTTCAGGCACAGCAGAATTACCCTAAGGCTGTCAAGGCTGACAGGGACGGAATATATGTCATGCTTGTGCCGGAGGGCTTTAATAAGGTTGTCATGCAGCCTGGAATGGCAAGAGAGCAGAAATTCCTGCTCCATTTTCATGCAGCAGGTGAGAGTATAAAGGAGCTTGATAATAGAAGTCTCATATACCAGATGCCGGACAGACCTGTTATTGCACCTTATGTATATAAGAATTCGGGTGCGGTTACGGATGTATTTGCTGACAGAAGCTTTGCAGACATTGATATGCTGCTTATAAATAAAGGCGATTCAAGAGGAAGATGCTTCGGAATGCTTAACTGGGGCGATACGATTGACTGGAATTATACGAAGCAGGGACGTGGAGGCGGAGAACCGGTCTGGCTTAACAATGAATATGATTTTCCGCATGCATGTGCGCTTATGTACATGAGAATGGGGATAAGAAGATATCTCGACTATTGCATGGTACACGCAAGCCACTGGATGGATGTGGATGTCTGTCATTACAGCAGTGACCCTTTAAGAATCGGCGGACTTATAGAACATACAAAAGGGCATGTAATGAACGGCGTGCTTGTGCCGAGCCATGAGTGGGTTGAAGGATTCCTTGATTACTATCATCTGACAGGCGATGAGCGCGGACTTGAGACTGCACTTGGAATAGGTGAGAACATTATGAAGCTTCTTGACACGCCGGCATATACGGTGGCAGGTGAGAGCAATGCGAGAGAGACAGGCTGGGCACTTCGTGCATTGACAGCATTGTATATTGAGACAGGAAATGAGAAGTACAGAGAAAAATGTGACAGAATTGTGGGATATTTTGAAAAATGGTACGATGATTACGGATGTTTTGCGGCTCCGTACACGGATAATACACTTATTCACGTTGGATTTATGATTTCTGTTGCTGTCGGAAGTCTTATGAGGTACTATAGAGTAAGTAAAACGGATGAACTTAAGAATCTTATAATGCTCGCAGTTGACGATATCCTTGATAATTGCATGTTGGAGTGCGGATTATTCTACTATAAGGAGCTTCCTAGTCTTACAAGACTTGGAAATAACACACTTCTTCTTGAAGCGATGGCTACAGGCTATGAGCTTACCGGGGATAAAAAATATCTCGAGGCAGGTCTTGGAACGATTAGATATATACTGCGTGAGCAGTCGCGCTCTGCTAAAGGTGACAAGAAGATAATGGGCGATGCACTGGTGAGCACAGGAGATTCGACAAAGAATTTTGCACAGAGCTTTTATCCTATTGCATATTACTATAAGTGTATTGTTGAGGCAGGAATGGAAGAGTATGTACACAAATCCGGCGGAATTGTTATTGCAAAGAAAGGAGCAACCTTCTATGCGGTATCTGTCGCTGTATGCAAACTCTGCGGTATGCTTCTTTCCGCCTACGATTCCATCGCTACCGTTTCTTCCGTTATGCATGGCGAGTACGGCATCGAGGATGTTGCTATCAGCACACTGACGCTGGTAGGACCGAACGGCGTACAGGGAAAGGTCCCCTTAAAGCTTACGGATGAAGAGGTTGCAAAACTCCAGAAGAGCGCAAACTCTCTGAAAGAAGTAATTTCTCAGATTGAGCTGTAAAGACAAAAAGGCTTCTGCTGTTTGTACAGAAGAGGCAGAACCTTCCAGAAACCGCGGAGAAAAAGCTCCGCGGTTTTAAGAGAAAGAAAGGACAACGGAAACCATGAAGTACAGTTATTATCCAGGATGTACCCTGAAGAATAAGGCAAAAGATCTGGACGCCTATGCCAGAGCTTCTGCAAAAGCACTGGGCTTCGAAATGGAAGAGATTAAAGACTGGCAGTGCTGCGGTGGCGTATATCCTCTTGGCAGCGATGAGATTGCCACCAAACTTTCTTCCGTCCGGGCTTTAAATGACGCAAAAGAAAAAGGACAGGATCTGATTACAGTCTGTTCAGCCTGTCATCATGTGCTCAAACGTGTGAACGACGACATGAAAAACGTGGACGACATCCGCACCAGAGCAAATAATTATCTGAAACTGGATACTCCATATGAAG
>OGOW01002027.1_pt1 | contig 16957 bp, 5 predicted proteins | sample 1552781 | NCBI WGS metagenome assembly OGOW01 (sample SAMEA2580145, study PRJEB22360) | human gut metagenome | biome: human gut; feature: human-associated habitat; material: faeces | place: Denmark | collected 2008/2010
GCGCGGTCTACTGCTTTAGCAGCTTCCACGTATTTCTTTCCTCGTTTCATTTCTATAACCTCCTGTGGTATTTGCGGGGAACGCCCTCCCACTTACTATTTAATATTAAAATTAATCAACTACTTCGATTCCCATACTTCTTGCAGTACCAGCGATCATGCTCATAGCTGCTTCGAGGGATGCTGCATTTAAGTCTTTCATCTTAAGTTCAGCGATTTCCTGAACCTGAGCTTTAGTAACCTTAGCAACTTTTGTCTTGTTCGGTACGCCGGAACCGGATTTAATCTTAGCAGCTTTCTTAAGAAGAACTGCAGCCGGCGGAGTTTTGGTTATGAAGCTGAAACTTCTGTCTGCATAAACAGTGATAACTACAGGAATGATTAAGTCTCCCTGATCTGCTGTTCTTGCATTGAACTCTTTTGTGAACTGAACGATATTTACACCGTGCTGTCCAAGAGCTGGACCTACAGGTGGTGCTGGAGTTGCTTTACCAGCCGGAATCTGTAATTTGATATATCCTGTTACTTTCTTTGCCATTTTTCGGCACCTCCTATGTGGTATTGGCGGGGGTTTATGGTCCCTCCCACGATATTGTTACCTTTGCTTGTTACATCTGTTTGATTTCTGCGAAACTAATTTCTACCGGCGTTTCGCGGCCGAAAAGTTCAACATTGATCGTTGCTGTCTGTTTCTGCACATTAAGGGCAGTGATAACACCAACGGTATCTTTCCAGGCACCGCCTGTGACAACAACTGTATCACCCTCTGCGAAATCGACCTGAATTTCCTCTTTCTTGATACCAAGAGGAAGCATCTCTTCCTCGGTCAACGGTACCGGCTTGGACCCTGGTCCAACGAAGCCTGTCACACCTCTGGTGTTACGGACAACATACCATGTATCGTCATTCATAACCATGTTGAGAAGTACATAGCCAGGAAACATTTTCTTCTGAACCTGTTTCAGAGCCCCGTTTTTCAGCTCAGCCACTTCCTGCAGCGGAACACGAACTTCAAGGATCTGGTCTTCCAGGTGTCTGTTTTCGATGGTTTTTTCAATATCGACTTTTACTTTGTTCTCATACCCGGAATAAGTATGAACAACATACCATTTCGCTTCTGACATACAATCACCTTATCCTTATTTCATTAAAAGATTAATGCCTTCGAGAATAAATGAATCCATGACGCTGATCAGTACGCAAAGCACGATCGATACGCAAACTACCACGATAGTCTGCTTAATCAGTTCATTGCGGTCTGTCCAGACAATCTTCCTGAATTCTGACTGAAGTCCCTGAAACCAACTCTTCTTCTGGCTCTTGCCAGCAGATTTTTCATTTCCTTGCATAGCCTGACCTCACAATTCTCTGTGAGTAACTGTTTCGTCCAGTTACCTTGGATTACTTTGTTTCCTTATGCAGAGTGTGTTTGCGGCAGAACTTACAATATTTCTGAGTTTCCATTCTCTCAGGATGGTTCTTTTTCTCCTTAGTCATATTGTAGTTACGCTGCTTGCACTCGGTACATGCTAATGTAATCTTAACGCGCACAACTTCCACCTCCAGTGTTTTCATTTGCATGGTCATTTTCCTCATGCCTGACGATGTATCCGTCATCTTTTCGGGCATAAAAAAAAGACCTAACTTCCATGTCGCTTGTCAAGTTTATCACACATGGCATGCCTAAGTCAAGTCTTTTCTTATTATTTATGCTTATATTTCATCGCATATTTTTTACAGGAACTTCCCTAATCTGCCTTTACCCGTCCGGCTCTGTCTGAAATATGATAGGAACCCTTGAAGGTACGTTTTACCTGATACAGACATCCGTCTGCCTCCTCATACAGTTCCTGGAAAGTGATATCTATTCCATCTGAGAAAACAATCCCCATAGATGCGGAAATCATTACCTCCAGGTTTTCTTTCACATAATCAATGTGCAGCTTCGCAGAAAGTACACGCAGACTCTCCTCCGCCGCTTCCCTGGTCATATCCGGCAGAAATACCACAAACTCATCACCGCCCAGACGACAGACGATGTCCTGAGCCCTGCAATGCTTCTTCATGATCAGGACAACCTCGCAGAGAGCCCTGTCTCCCCACATATGTCCCATAACATCATTGAGCGTTTTGAAATTATCCAGATCCACAATAGCAAAAGTATTTACACATCCCGGATGAAGTTCCTGCACAAGCATCCGGTTTATGGCAGATGTGCCCGCTGCCCTGTTCATGGCACCTGTCAGAAGATCCGTCCTTGCCTCCTTCTGAAGCTTGAGCATATCATTCTCCATATCCGTAACATCCTCGATACTGCCGACCATACGGGACACCTTTCCCGATTCATCGTACAGATTCGTAGTCTTGACCTGCAGATACCGCATACGTCCTCCTGCCCATACTTCCACCTTCTGTGAATGCAAAGCTTCAGAAGAATCTGCCCTGGCGAATATATCCCTGATCACAGAACAGGTTTCCGGATTGATCTCCCTGATTTTCCGAAGCAGGACCGGTACGCTGAGTTCTGACTGATCCAGTCCCAGATTCTGATATTTGTCATTCAGAAACTGTATCTGCTCTGTTTCCACATCATAAGTAAAAACGCACAGGTCACTCTCTCTTGCTGTGATTCGGTAAGTTTCCTCATTCAGCGTAAGCTGACGGTTCAGATTGCGGATAGCGATCCTGTCCTCACGCCGGAAATACAGATAAACTCCAATAACTGCTATAAGACTCAGGATGATCACCAGCGTAATCACAAATACCCATATCCGATATCTGAGTCCTGCCTGATGAATATACCTGTTATCAGCCATTGTTACCGCAAACAGATTCGTACCGTCCACAGGTGCCACAGTCACCATATAATCTCCATCTTCACCTGAAATCGCAAAGTAATATCGAAATCCACTGTCCATCCGGGACTTAATATCGGAAATCGGCATACTCAGTTCACGCCCCTCCAGCCAGGTCAGGAAATCATTACCAAAAGTGTTATTGCCGCTATCAGGCACAATATATTTTCCATGATTATCTATCACAAAAAGCCCTGCATATCCTTTTCTACGGTCTGCCTTTCCATATACGTCCAGACTGCTGCACGGAAGCGTCCCACAGAGTACTCCCTTAATCTGCTGTGCCTCATTTTTGACAGGTACTGACAATATCACTCCATCTGCGTAGAAATATCCATTTTCTGCCAGACCCCTGTTACCTAACATAGCCATCAGGAAGTATTCTTTCAGGGAATAATCCTGTCCGTCCTGCACGCAGCGGCCATCCTCACTGATAATCTTCAGCGAATCAAACTTCTCTGTGTGACGGTGAAATTTCTCCCTCAGCATCTCCTCTGTCTGTACTTCATCTAAAGGCATATCACTGATATAATCTGCCGCACACTCCAGAAGATCATAGTACATATCAATCCGACTTCCGACAAGTGCCGCATTCTGCTCTGTCCATTCCAGAAGAGAATCTCTTGCTCTGGAATTCTCTGTTTTCATCACAAAACTGTTAAAATAAAATAAGGCAGCTGTAATGATGGTCACTGCGATCAGTCCTGCCATAAACAGAATCCGCTTTCGCTTCTTTTTATCATCTGTGCCGTTCTTATCATCAAATCTTTTCATACCGCAGCTTTCTCTCCTCCGCTCTCGTTCTGCCTATGGTAAAGTCATATACTGCCAGTCCTTTCTACAGACTGGCAGTTATGTCTTGTATTTCATTATATGGACCTGTGGAGAGATTGTCAAACAGAACGTCACTATGCACATATGAAAAGCGGAGCCCGCAAACGGACTCCGCTCTGGTGTTACTTATTTATCATTTTTTCTTTTCTTCTTGTAGAAGATCCCGCCTGCAATGGCAAGGGCTGCGATTACAAGAACTGCTGCATAAGCACCGATCGGGGTGTTATCGCCGGTCTTGACTGCTACCTTTCCACTGAGTGCACTGCTGTAAGAAGCCGGTGTTGAACCTCCGCTTACAGGAGTTCCTGATGACGGAGTACTCGGTGTGGCTTTGTTGACAATCTTAAGCAGGCCACCCTTGTAAGAATAATCAATTTCTCCACTTACAGAGAAGTTATAATCATCATCAACTTTGATCGTTACACTTCCTGCACCTGTATATCCGGTCGGAGCCTGAACCTCTGTCAGAGTGTAGGTACCCGGTTCAAGTTCTAATTCATGAGCACTTGCCTCGGATGTCCACTCATCGATCACAGATCCGTCCTCATCAGTCAGTCTGAAACTTGCACCTGCAAGACCGACACCATTTCCATCAGTCTTCTGTACGCGAAGCTTACCGTCTGTATCTTCCGGAATTTTGTTTACAAGGTTGATGTTACCGGCCAGGTTATCCTTACTTAAAGCAACTGTACCTTCACCGGTTACTTCATATTCAAAGACATCAAGGTCAAGAATATTTCCGTCTGCATCTGTTTCCAGAATGTAGTAGTTGATCGGCTCTGTACCGTCTTTGCCTCCAAGAGGAACCTCAACAGTAACTGTGTCATTCTGTACCAGCGTTACTACCGTGAACAGATTATAAACACCATCATCGCCCTTTGTAAAGACACCTGCATAGAACGTATCGTCCGTAGTTGTCTGTGTGGTACCTTTCAATACCTGTTTGTTAATGTTGATCTCGCCCTTATAGGAATAACCTGTAGGAATATCAAAGAATACATTCTCCAGGTTTACAGCACCTTCCTTAGGACCAGCTTTCAGATCCAGTTTCACGGTATTGGAACCGCCGTCAACTGTACACATAAACTGTGATCCATTGTGCATACCCTGCTGATCAAGATTAATCACATTGCCGTTTGCATCTGTCTCATATACATAATAGGTGCCCTGTGCCAAATCACTGAAGGTTACACTTCCTGCGGAAGCATTTACCAGATGAATGGCCTGCGGGAGAGCTCCCTTGTATGGATACTTACCTGCTGCATCTGTAAACAGATTTACATAGAAGGTATCGTCCTGAGCGATCAGGTCTATGAAATCACCGCCATTTGCGTAAGTAACTTTCTTGGTTACTGTGATCTGACCGGAACCAGATGCCTGGTAGTCAACCATAGTAACTTCGATTACGTCTTTGTCTTCCATCTTGAATGTCTGGTCCGGAGCTACGGTGTAACCGGACGGAGCTGAAACCTCACTTAATGTGTAGGTCTCACCTACTGTGAGGAGACCTGTGATCTCATGAGCCTTTCCGTCAGATGTCCACTTGTCAAGTTCCTTACCGGTGGAATCTTTCACTACGAGCTGTGCACCGCTGAGTGCTTTGCCGCTCTCGTCAGTCTTGAGGATACTTGCTTTGGTCGGAGCATCCTTCATTACAACCTTGGTTGTCTTTCCTGTCTTATCAACAGTAAATTCAATATCCTTAGCTGTTCTGTATCCTGCCGGAGCACTTACTTCATGAAGAATGTAAGTTACATCTGCAACAAGTGCTGCTGTAACTGCATGAGTCTTACCATCAGATGTCCATTCTTCCATTACCTTGCCATTCTTGTTCAGGATCTGAAGTTTCGCACCTGCGATCTCTTTCTCACCTGTCAGGTCTGTCTTGCTTACTGTTACACTTGTCTGTGCATCTTTCATTACAACTTTTGTTGTAGAACCATCTTTGTTTACTGTGAACTTCACATCGTCTGCGATTGCATATCCGTCAGGAGCTTCAGTCTCACGAAGGATGTAAGATTCACCTGCTTTCAGTTTCTTAGTTACTTTATATTCCTCATTTGTAGAAGTCCAGGATTCCAGAACTGTCTTACCATCGCTGGACAGAATCTGTAATTTCGCTCCAGGAAGCTCCTTGGTACCTGCCAGGTCTGTCTTGGAAACTACTACTACATTTTTAGCGTCGTGCATGGTTACTAACTGCTCATTGCCTTCGATGGAATCTACATGAACTGTAAACTCAACATCCTTTGCATATGCATAACCGTCCGGTGCTGTCTTCTCGTGAAGAATATAGGTGTTGCCTGCAACAAGTGGTTTCTTGCAGTCTTTTTCTGTAATGGTTACAGGTTTGTCTGTAGTTTTCCACTCTGCAATCACGCTGTTATCTGCTTTATCCAGAATCTGAAGGACTGCTCCCGGAAGTTCATCTGTATCGGTGATATCCTTCTTGCTTACCTTGATCTGAAGTTTGGCATCTCGCATTACTACTGATGTCTCAGTCTTACCGTTAATAACGATTTCACCTTTCTTCTTCAGAGTAAAGTTAATGTCTGCTGCCTTTGCATATCCTGCCGGTGGTGTAACTTCCTGAAGAGTGTATGTCTCACCAACATTGAATACACCTGTTACTGTTGTGTCTTCACCAGCTTTAGTTGTCCATTTTTCAACAACTACTTTGCCGTCTTTGTCGATAACTCTAAGTTCTGCACCACCGATAGAATCTGTACCGGTGATTGCTTTCTTGCTGATAGTTACTTTAGTCTGTGCATCTTTCATTACAACACTGATTAATTTTGTTGTTGAATCAAGATCAATCTTTTGTCTTTCTGCAATAGTGTAACCAGCCGGTGCATTCACTTCCTCAAGATAATAGGTTTTATCTGCTGAAAGTTTTGCCTCGACTGTATGTGCTGTTTCTCTTGATGTCCAAGTTTCTACAACATAACCTTCATCGTTTTTATCCTTAGAAGAATCAACAATCTGAAGTTTTGCTCCAGCCAGAGGTGTTACTCCATCTTCCTTAGTCTTAAGAACTGTAACTGTTTGCGGTTCATCAATCATATTAATTAAAGAACCTGCTATTGTATCAGCCTTTCCTTCATAAACTACTTTGCCATCTTTCGTAACTGTAAATGCAATATCTGCTGCCTGCACATATCCCGCCGGAACACTAGCTTCATGAAGCGTATATGTTTCACCAGCTACAATCTTGTTATCTTTATCAATAACAACATGTGGAGTAGTTTCAGATACCCATTCTTCAATTACTTCATCACCCTTCTTAATCTGAAGTTTTGCTCCAGGAATATGAGTATAAACACCCTCTTCTCCTGCAACAACTTTGGCAATCTGGATATTGTGTCTGCCATCATACATAGCAACACTCTGTACATGATTTACAACTGATTCGTCTTTATCACCTTTTACAGTGAATCGGACATCTGCTGCATATCCATAACCGCTAGGCGCTTCTACTTCTTTTAATACATATTCATCATCAATAATCAGATTCTCAAAGACTTTTGGTTCTTTTCCTGATATCCATTCTTCAATAAGTTCTTCTTTCTTCTGATTTGTATCTGGATCAATTTCATCGGTAACATGATAAAGTGCAAGTTTCGCATTTTCAAGTTCATTTTCTCCAGTAACATCTTTCTTACTGATAGAAACTTTGACCGGATAGTCGATCATAGTAATCTCTTTATTGTCGATTGTTTCTGATCCTTCAGTAGTTTTAACTTTTACTTCGCCGTTTTCTGTTATTTCAAATACAATATCATCTGCCTGATAATATCCGGCTGGTGCAGACAGTTCTTTAAGTACATAACTACCTGCTGCAAGATTAGTAATAGTCTTAGTCTTTCCGTCAGATATCCAGAAATCTTCTCCGTCATCAACCTTAACTATAGTTCCATCCGGTTTCGTAATCTGTAATTTTGCACCCGCAAGTCCCTCTTCACTACTTCCAGCGATAGTTTTCTTGGAGACTTTAAACTCTGTAGCACCATCATACATATATACAGACTGTACTTTACCATCAGAATTGATTGTAAACTCAACGTCCTTTGTAATTGTATAGCCATCCGGTGCTGCTGTTTCTACCAACGCACACTTCGTTCCAGGAACAAGTTGTGGATAGTCTTTGCTGGTTATTACATATGGTGTGTTTCCAGATGTCCAGCGTACAAGTGGTTCTGATTCTCTCTTATCATTATCATTATAGATGTACAATTCCATTTTAGCGCCTTCAAGTTCCTGAGAACCAGTTGCATCCATCTTATGGAATTCAATAGTAGAAAGAATATTAGTCGCCGTATAAATATTATTTTCGCCAGTAATAACAGCAGTATATCCAGCTGGTACATTAAGCTCTTTTACAGCATAAATAATATCTTTTCCTTTTTCCTGTTTCTGAAGGCCTTCCCATGAAGTCTGCCATAAATGAATAGAAGAGGAACCTTTAATTGTTTTTTCTGAACCCTCTACCACTACTGGTTCACCATACTTTTCACCATCCCAAACCTGTTTTGTCAACTGGAACGTTGCTTCTTCCGGTCTGTTAGCATTATTGTTATCATACCAGTATTTGTAAAGGAGAACCTTTGTTGTAGTTGTCTCTCGTTTATTAGTTACTGTACATATTGTCCATGCCTTTTCTTTAGGATTAACAATATTTTGTCCATCTGTATACTGATAAGAGACTTCATATGTTTCTTCAGCAAATGAAGTAGTTTCTTTTACCTTATAGACTATGCGGTTATCTTTTCCGGCATTTTCCTCTGTATGAGCACTATATACATCCAAATCGCCAGATGTCCATGTCCATTTATTACGAGCATTCAATTTAATATCTGCGATTTTCTTGCCATCTGCTGTAAGTTCCAGATTGATTTCTTTTGGACGATGTTTATCATTTTCACCCTCGTCAATCCAGTTCTTTACAACTGTAAGCTTCGTTTTATCTATTTCATGTGTATTGGTAAATGCAAATGTTGTAACAGTTCCTTCTGATGTTTTCTTTATATCTGGTTGTTGATATTTATCTTTTACATCCTTCGGCATATTTTCTGTTACCTGATACTTAATTTCTTTACCGTTCTCATACTTGTAAAGTTTAGCCCATTCATATGACCAGTTATTGTTTGCATTAAGTTTCACATTAGCTTCAGTATCTGAATCAGGGAAGTCTGTTACTGGTTCAAACTCACTTGCTCCATCCCCATTAGTTACAACTTTATTTAATGTTACAGGCAAATTCTCCGGGCGATAATTATCACGGTTATTGTCATCTACCCAAGTCTTGTTTACTTTCACAGAAACAAGTGCTGGATGATGAGTATTAGTAACAATTATTGTTCCACCTTTATCTGAAATATTATCAGTATATGTTGCTTTATCATACTTAGATTCGGACGTTGTACCTTCCTTATAGTTTACTTGTTCTACAACCTTATACTCAAGAAGGTTTCCACCATTTTTATACTTCGACAAATGTTCCCAAGATCGTTCTATTTCATAATCTTTAATATTATAGTCTGTTTCATCATTATAATTCGAATTACTTGCCGGAAGATAAACCGTCTTAGTATCTAAGTCTTTCCAATCATTTTCGCCTTTTACGGATACTTGGAGTGTAAACTTGATAGATTCGATATTTTTTCTTAATCTGTCTCTATCATTATCATCGTTCCACTCTTTTTTTACCTTTACAAAAATTTCTTCAGGAACATAGCTATTTTTAATATCAATAGTTATATCATTGCTTCTTTCACCCGTAACACTAAAAGCATCAATGGAAGTATTGTTATAATATGTTTTATACTGCCTTTCTCCTTGAGTGCCGTCATATATAATGTTTTCCTTAACTCTATACTGAACTAACTCTCCATGCTCATATTTATTAAGTTTATTCCATTTACACCAATTATCTTGAACATCATTTGTTAAATCCAAATCAACTGCTTGAGCTTCTCCTACATCACTCCATGATGTATTACCCACTTTTTTCTGCAATTGTAAAGTAATGCTCTGAATTTTGTTTCTAAGACCATCCTTATTACCATTATCATCCCATGTTTTTTTGACTGTTATAGAAATTTTCTCAGGCACATATGTATTTGTAATTTTTATCTGTCTATCGCTACTATCGCCTGTAACATTCGCCGGACTATATGATGTACTATATTTTGGCTCTATGCTATCCTTATATCTGATGGTCTCCTCTACGGAATATTTAATCAGCTTTCCATTTTCATATTTAAGAAGGTTGTTCCACTGTCTTGTCCAATCACCGATTATTTCATCACCTGTTACAGTTTGAATAACACCAACTGATTCCTGACTTAAAACATAATCTTTTTTATCCGCATTATACACATATTTTTTAGGAGTTAGTACTATTGAATCAATCTTATTTCTAAAACCAGCCACATTATCATCATCATTCCATATCTTTGCAACAGATATATCAGTAGTTTCTGATGTATAAATATTAGAAATATTAATTGTAGGATTTTCTCCTGTTACATAGGCGTTATCTTGATTATTATATTTTGTTATATATCTTCTACTTTCAACAGTATCTTTATAAGTAATAGTTTCTACAACTCTATAACGAATCAATTCTCCATATGCATATTTGTCAAGATCTTTCCAGGTTTTTTCCCAATTAGTCGTCTGGTCCTCTGTCGGAACTAGATATTTTTCAATCTCTTCAAAATCGCTATAATCTTTTCCGGATTTTACAGATTTCTGTAATGACAAAACAATTTTTTCTACAGTATCTCTTAATCCATCACGATTACTGTCATCATTCCACGTCTTATTAACAACCAAATTTATTTTATTATTTCCAGGAGTATTTGTAATTTTATATTCCCAATTAGTTGTTTTTCCTGCCTCCCCTGTAATTCGCTCGATTTTAGAAGTATAACCATTAACCGAATTTTCTTCTACAGAATAGCTAATCTTCTTTCCTTTTTCATATACAGGTAAATCACTCCAAGTTTTTTTCCAGGAATTCTTTTGATTCAACTTGACAGTTTCAATATCCGTTACATCGCTACTTTCCCCTACTGTCTTCTGCAAGATAACAGAAACTTCTGATGGTCTAAACTGTGAATCTTTATCATTCCAAACTTTTGAAACCTGTAATGATGTTTTTTCAGATTCATGAATATTTTTAATATAGACAGTATCCTTATCACCATATGTTCCATCAGTTTCAACAGTATAACCCTCTAATTTTTCATCATAACTATACTGTGTGTTATAACCTTCAACAGTAGACTCTTCTGTTACTTTGTAAGTAATTTTTTTACCATTCAGATATTCAGGTAAATTATTCCACGTTGCAAACCACTGGTTGTCTGCATTAAGTGTTACATCTGTAGTAACTACATTGCCTGCATTATCTTTAATTTCTGTTATTTCTGATTCATTAGCTTCAGCAGTTAATTTTACTTTTATAGACTGTGGACGTTTTCCATCCTGATTCTCATTGTCAATCCACTGTTTTTTCACAGACAATGATTTTACCCCAGGTGTATGTGTATTAGTCAACTTATACACTGTTGATTGGTCATTGGATAATGTTGTGTCCACTTCAGATGTATAAAAATATCCTTTAGAGTCTCCAATAGTAATATTTTTTTCACCAGTAATAATTGCAGTTTCTTCAATAGTATAATTAACAGGTGTACTATTCTCATATATAGGAAGGTCTTTCCATGTATACGCCCATAATTTTTCTTCACCATTAATACTTACTTTATTATTTTTGCCAAGTGTAATTGCACTTCCTACAGGTTTATTATTTGCCTTTAACTGAACAGTTATCGTTGTTTCATCATCTCGCAGATTATCCTGATTATCATTATCATTCCAATCTTTATATACAGTTATTGATTTAACTTTTGTATTCTTAACCGTTAATGATTCACCAACTTTAATACAATTACTCTGGTTAGTTTTAGAAACAGTGAAAGTTATAGGTTCTTCCAATAATTTGTATCCAGACGGAGCAGTTATTTCTTTAATAGTATATACTCCCGGTTCCATCTGAAAATCGCCTTCATCTTGTGTAGGTCCTTTACTTACATCAGGATTTTCACCGATGTAATTATTTTCTTCTGTAATTATTTTCGTTGCAACAGGTGTACCTGTTGCACTGTTTCCTTTATAAACTGCAAACTTAGCACCATTCAAAATCGTGTTTTCATCATTTGAGGCTACTTTTTTTATCCTGATATATCTTCGAGATCCCGTCATTCCACCACTGGAATCTTTCTTTATATCAACATCGTCTTTAAAATCAACATGCTTTTCAGTCGTTCCAATCACAAAATCTGCTGAATTTTTGTATTCAACATTTACAATGTCATCACCATCTTGAGAATCCCTAAAAATCAGAACTTGATACTCTACTTTATAAGTATCACCATTTCCTTCAGGAATCTCTATTGTAAACTGCGGTCTTGTTTTGCCGTTATCTTCTACTGACCCTGTTGTAAACGTATACTTCGAATTATCAACAACTACATATCCTAAAGAAGTCTTCTTATATACATGAAGAATAAGATTTCCACTTTCATCCTGTTTTAACTTCATATTGTAACCTAATGTATCAGTTACTTTATAGGAATTATTATTTTCTCCATATCTAGTTCCTGCTTCATTTAACAGTAACTGGAATGTAGCCGTATAATCATTTTTTTCAGTTGGTGGATCGTTAATCTGTGCTTTACTTCCAACTGTACTTGGAATTTCAATGTCAGGCGCTTCCTTTGACCCAATCACAACACTATTATTATCTTTTACTACAACAGTATTTTTACAAATCTGTCCTTCTATTTTATCATCTGAAATTGATTTATCTAATTTCGTTTTATATTTCAAACTATAGTTACTTCCAGTAGAAACACGTATATAGAATTTATCGGAAACAATTTTTTTATAGCCAGCTTTATCAGATTCTACATTGTTCATTGATATAGGATAAAGTTCAGTTGTACCATCATATAATACCGCGCTTCCTTCAACATAATACATATTATCAGAGAAATAATCTTCTACAGATACAGCTCCGTTAAATCCTGCTCCCAAAGAAACAGTCCATGTAATTTCTTTAGTTGTAGAATTCCATTGACCTGATTTATTAATATTACCTTTCTCAATAGTTGTTTTATCCCATCCTGTTTGAGAATTTTCATCCTGTTTAACTGTTCCAGTATTACTAATCTTTCCACCTTCATCGGAAACTTTAGTATAATAAATTATCGTAATAGTTGTCGGATTGTTTATTGTCCCAAAATCAATCTTAAATTCTGTAGAACTTATTTTTTTAAACTTAGGATATTCCCCTTTCGAAGTGAATCCCTGAATTTCAACTTTATCATATCCACTACTATTTAATCCTATGTTATCAGGTAATGTATGATTTCCATCTAAGCGATCTGTATAAACCACAGAATTTTTTGCCTCAGGAACTATAATAGTTGTTTGCCATTTTGCATAGCCTTTCTCTAATGCATCTTTATCAACTACATAATTTTTGGTAATGGTTTTTGTTCCCTCACTCTGAGCGGGAACCTTTACCGCTGAAGAATCAGAATATCCATGAATTCTACTTGCATTGACATATGTATGTTCAACACCATCAGCTTCAACTGTATATAAAGTTTTATATACAAATTCATAAGCTGCCTGATCAGCAAAAAAGTCATCATTTAAGCTATATGACCAACTTCTACCATCTTCACTTACTACAACATCTGTCCATTTAAGTTCTTTCGGATCACCGGTTTTCACTAAATTTCCAGAAACATCTCTTACGTATTTATATACGAAAATAGAGGTATCCCTATCATATACAAGCTGTTCTGATTGAAGTTCATCAATTACTGTCTCACCTTTTATATCTTTTACATCAGCATTTGGATTTACAGTTATATTCCAGGTGATTTTATTATCATTACCTACTCCCTGATTTGATTTCTTTATCCATGTATGGTTGTAATTTGCATCTCCGTCAACAGTAAAAGCCTCTTTATTTGGTTCTGTTATAGTAACCTTATTTCCAAGATTGCTAACGACACCATTACTTTCTTTCAAAACTTCCTGCGACAATGTTGCAGTATAACGGATATAATATACATCATCTTTCTGTAATGAACCGAGTGTCATGTCAAATCCACTTGAACTTGTTTCATTCAATGTATAACCACTATTTTCAGGAGTTGAATTTGAATTCTTATATACTTTAATACTATCCTGATCAAATATAAGACCAGCCTGCATAGTATCTTTTACCTGTACATTCTCTACAGATCCATCTGCTTCTACTTTTACTTCAAACTCAAATTTTCCTGTTTTAGGATTATATGAAGATGCTGTTTTTTTAGCACTTACATTAGCTGTATTATGATCCACATAAACCTTAACTGTAACATCACCTGGGAAAGTAATCGGAACTTCTTTCTCAGTTCCAATTTGACTCTTGTTAAATTTCAACCAAAAATATATAGAACCTTCACAGTTAAAGGCCTGCTCAACAGACTCATTAAATTCAACAACTAAATTGTCACCTTCAAATGAATAATGGCCAAAATTTATGCTTTTATCTGAACCCTCAATGGTACCAATAATATCTCCCTCTTCACCGTCATATCCAGTTACCTGTGCAGGCAATTTATATGTCAGCTTTGTATCTACAGGAAACTGATTATCTCCGCTTTCTTTCAAATAAATCTTAAAAGAAAAATATCCATTATCAGCCACTGGATGCTGTACATCAAATCCTTTTCCATCACTGATAATCATTTCAAATCCTTGATTAGCAAATTTACCTGTTTCTGGTTTTGTTTTATCTAAATAATCTACCAAACTCGTGCTGACATTTTTTGCATTACTAATTATAGAATCTTCATCATTTTCGGATGTGTCCATATTCTTTTTCGTACTTGAAGCCGGTGCTTTCTGAATCTTACGGCGATCCTTACTCTGTCCCAACAATTTGTTCTGCTCATCAAGTTTTGCCTGTTTGTCATCATCAACTGCCTGAGTAGGTTCCGGTGTTGGTGTCACTTCCGGGACTTCTGTTACTTCCGGTGTCGGTGTCGCTTCCGGGACTTCTGTCACTTCCGGTGTCGGTGTCGCTTCCGGAACTTCTGTCACTTCCGGTGTAGTCTCATCCGGTTTAACTTCCGGTTTTTCATCCGGTTCAGTCTGTGGAGGGACAACTTCCGGTGTGGATTCTACCGGTGCCTGTGTAGGCACAAGAATCTCCGTATTCTCCCATGTATAGCTGCAGGATGTTCCATCCACATACCACGCATTTACTACACCATCCAGACTTGCCGGGATGATCTGGGCTGCGAACTGATAAGCAACAGTTTCACCTGCGCCGATTGTCTGATCAGTCCACATAACGATCTGATTATAGCCGTCGGCACTTCCGCTCGGAAGGTCAGCTGTGTTGTTGCTGTCTGTCACATAGGCACCTGCACCTGTGGTTTCAGTTCCATATCCATTTACATAATTCAGCTGTGCAGAATTAAGCAGTGCTTTAACGCTTACACCTGTTGCAGGGTTCTCAGTGTCATTATTTGTAATCTGAGCGGTCATCTGCACGAAGTTGCAGGTGTTTCCACTGACATCTGCCTGGAATACGCTCTGGGTAATGGTTGCAGATACATCTGCATTGGAAGTCTTTGCCTCAGTTGTTGTGTTTCCTGATTCCGGGCTTCCGATATCTGTACTGCCATTCCCATTTTCCTGCGTTTCCTGGGATTGCGTCTTATACTCCTCTCCGTTTGCTCTTGTGTCGACCTGACTCTGATCAGGCTGTGTCTCCTCTGTCTGAGCCTGATTGCCGGCAAGTCTCTGTTCAATCTGTTCATTTGTGACATCTGCAAATACCATAACTGACTGTGCATTCTGCAGCATCATAACTACTGTCAGCATCATAGCAAGTATTTTGCGCCACTTTCTGGTCTTTTCCATAAACCATTCCTCCTGTCTTTTTTATTTTATTATAAATTTTTGATAGCTGTCCTGTGTGTTTATATCATTGTCTCTGTCGTCTTACTCTTCTTCTCATGTGACCATGTCACACCTCCTTTGCGTTCCGGGGGAAGTTCATAATCCATGGAAACATCCCTGGTTTCCGCCTTAACAGTTACTTTCTGACTGCCCATTACTTTTCTGAAATTGGAAAGAATTCTTCTCGCCACTTTCTGTGAAGATTCGTAATTGCAATAAGGAAGCATTACCAGGTATTGCTCATCACTGTACCTGGCAACCACATCTCCCATCCGCAGATATTTCTTCAACACCTGCCAGAGTTTTGTGCTGGCTTTTTTCCTGTAATATTGTATCCTGGCCGGATCTGCCTGTTTATCCTGCAAATCCAGCTGAATGGTAAGAAGCATAACATATTCTGTGATCCCGGCGCGCAAAGCTCTTCTTGCTTCCAGGCGGTAGATTTCTCTGAATACCGTGTATTCGCAGAAAAAAACACCTTCCGGATCCTGCTCCTATATTTCGCCGTAGATATCTTCCAGCGTTGCCTGGGAAGCGTTCTGGTTCATTCCCAGGATTTCATCATATAATTCCTGCATTTTCCGGGAACTGTAGGTTCCCAGTTTCTCATACAGAATCTTTACTGCTGTTTCATATTGCTTCAGTGCATTATCTGTATCACCCAGTCCGATCCAGTTTTTAATCAGCCAGTAATGAGCATCCTCACTGAGCTCATCATTGGCTAATACCTGACCGCAGATTTTCTGGACTTTGTCATATTCCTGCATACTGTTGCACAGTTCACACGCTTCATTTACAAGTCTCAGATACACTGAGTGATAATATGTGAACCGTACTGCAAACCAGGATTCTGATGTAAGAATCGAGGTGCAGGGCTTTTTATAGCAGGCCAGTGCCTGTTCGTATTTTTTGATCCGAAGGTCTGTATTGCCTTCAGATTCTCTTGTCTGTTCTGCATAATACTTAAATTTCTCCACATCACTGCAGATTTCTATTTCATTATTCCAGCCGTATCTGCCGGCCTGTGAGACTATGTACTCTGCAGTTCCAAGCTGTTTCAGTATATTTCGCAGCCTGTATATGAGATTTTTAAGTGCGCCTATTGGATTGGACGAACCACCATTTCCCCACATCAGCTCTCCAAGTTCTTCTGCCGGAATCATCCGGTTATAGTTCAGAAGAAGAAATGCCAGCACGTCTGGAAGAAGTGAAACATGCCAAAGAAGA
>OGOW01002031.1_pt1 | contig 16924 bp, 14 predicted proteins | sample 1552781 | NCBI WGS metagenome assembly OGOW01 (sample SAMEA2580145, study PRJEB22360) | human gut metagenome | biome: human gut; feature: human-associated habitat; material: faeces | place: Denmark | collected 2008/2010
ACAAAACGTCCCCGTGCAGGATATCAAAACTGCACGGGGACGTTTTCTATGTCAGAATGCAAAAATCATTATGAAAACATACCGGTCGTTTCTGCTTCTGCCGGTCTTACTGTCGGTATCTGAAATACAATGATTCCATAGGTCATTTCGTCGATCTGTACGCTCGCAAATCCGACCTGAACTTTTGCACTTTCAAACGTACATTCAGTCGGTTCTAACTGAACCACATGATCGTTAATTTCTTCCAGAATCAACCGTCTTTTTATCGATTCATAATACTCACTTTCATACGCAACGTTTTTGAAATACGAAACATAATAGGCATTCGTATCGCCGTTTTTCACCAGTTCCTGGCTCAACTCTTCTGACACGGTATCCAAATGCGCACCGCCTCGAATCGCAGTCCGAATACCGTTCATTTTTGCAACGTTTTCCGCCATCGCAGCCACTTCTCTGTTCGTTTCAAAGCGTTGGATCAGGCTATTTATCCCATAGAAATGATCATTCATCATGGCGACCAGTTCATCTTCCAGGATTATATTCTCTCTCGGTTCTTCCCTTATGACTACTTCGCGCACTGTCTCAACTTCCCGAACCACTTCCACAACCTTTTCAGGCGTACAACTCGTCAGACAAAGCGCAATCAGGATGCTGGCAAAAATCGTTGTAGTACATTTCGACATCTGTTTCATCATAGTCTTCTCCTGTCACCGGCATTTCCAATCTAACGAAACGGCTTCTCCAAGGGGATGCTATATGCTCATAATACCGGTTATTTTGTCGATTTGTCAACAACCAGATCGTTTCAGACATCATTTTCTCTTTTTCGACAGGAGAAAGCTCACGATAATATCGTGATTGCACAAAAAAGTGCCTCAAAAATTTTAATAAGATACTCCTCTGCAATCCGTTCTGAACCGCCTAATGAAACCATGTCTTTCCCCGCTCTCTCCAAAGTGAGAAAATAGTACCATAAAAATGTATTTTTGAGAGCAGTCTGAAAAATACAGAGACGCAGCAAGCAGAACTCCATGGAGAAGCAGCCCTCCAACCGTGCAGAAAACCAGATACGTCCCTTTACTGTCGGCAGAAAGAACCGGCTGTTCAGCGACACGCCTGCCGGTGCAAAGGCCAGCGCGGTGATCTACAGCATTGTGGAAACTGCAAAGGCAAACAGCCTTGCGCCCAGAGATTATATCCAGCTTTCCGCATTCTGACATAACAAAGCTCCCCCGTGCAGCTTTGTTATGGTCTTTTAACGGTTAATTACAAATTTTCTTTGGTGCGCTCGAAGGAACTCGAATCCCTGGCCATCTGATTAAAAGAGCTTACTTAGATGGATTTTTGTGCCCAAATTTGTTTTGGAATGTACGGTTTAACGATAGTTTTGTGCAATTGTGTCCTGTATCAGCTTCTCATGTATTTTCGAATTGTCGCATTTTTGTCGCACTTTTTGCGGAACTATAACCGGTACTTTTTACATCTGCCAAGATAAACAAAGTTTATGTTCCCATGATTTTGGCTGGATAGAAATTGCATGGTTTGGCTGCTACAGGAAGAGTAATCTCGGGTGGTTCCCCTGCCCTATTTCCGGGTGCTGCGCCCATCAAAATTTCGCCGGAGTGAGTTTGGCGGAGAGTGCTGAAAAATGTGCGAAATACTGTTCGATATGGAACTTTCCGTGAATTCAAAAAGCTGCACCACTCGGTGAATAGTACAGCCTTTATACGACACTACCTCAATTTTGAAGATTTTCTGTTGACCGTCACGTCAGACACCTTCATATTCTTGTAGAGCACGAACCAATATATCATTATCATCCCGATTCCTTACTGCAATACGAATATATTGGTTTCCATTCTTGATTTTTTCCGTCAGATCCTTCACCAGAATATTTTTTTAAGTAAAGCACAGCACAAATCATGGCTGTTTCCTTTTTTCAGTCGGCACATCAAATAATTCGCCTGTGACGGATAAACAGTAAGAAATAGATTTTTTTCAAGTTCTTCGGCAAAACGTTTCCGTTCTGTTTTAATTTTTTGTAAAGCTTTCACATAGTCCTTATCGTACTTTTCTTTGATCTGAAGGAAAAATTCTCCGAACGAGTTAATATTCCAAATGGAAACATCCTTCTTTAAATACGAAATCATCTCTTCATTACCACTTGCAAGGATTCCAAGCCTTGCTCCTGGAACTCCGTAAGACTTTGAAATGCTCTTGATAATATACAGTTCCTGATAACGCTTTAATACGTTCTCATTCAAGAGAGTAATATCATCCAATGATTTCTCATCTGCAAAGTCCACAAAGCTTTCATCAATAATCAAACGAATATTTTGTTCCTTGCACCAATCAATCAGCTTCAGCAAATGGTCGTAAGGAATATAGTTTCCACTTGGATTATCTGGATTAATTAAAACAAGTGTTCTAATCTCCTTATCCGCATAGAAATCCATTAGATCACTTGCCGTATAACGGAAATCTTCCGTTTGAACAATATATGGGACAATTTTGGCTTTATCATATCGGTTAGGATATTCTTCAAATGTCGGGTAGATGCAGCCAATTTTTTCATCACCTTCCAACTGAATCTTATCCATTAACGATTTAATCAGTTCTGCAGCACCATTTCCAACAATAATGTGCTTTTGTTCAATTCCAAATGCTCCTGCTGCCAACAGCGAATTCACCTGCATTCCAGAAGGATATTCTGTCAGAAGGGTTTCGAAGTTCGACTTGATTTCTTCCTTCATTTTTTCAGGTGGATAATACGGATTCACAAGATAGCAGAAATCTAAAAGTTTCGGATAGCGCCAATAACCACCGTAGCGACTTGTAATTTTCCGGTAATGTTCGCTTTCATTTTCTGCAAATAGCGACTCTGCAATATTCAAGTCCTGAATATTATCAATTTCATACCAAATCTGACCATTAAGTCGTTTCGCACGAATTTCCTTGGTCTCCAAAAGCGCAATCAACTTAATGACCGATTCATAGTATTCATTTTCACCCATCGCCTTTTCATAGGCAGACAAAAACGGAACATATGTATTCTTTGAAAACCCTGCACTGAACTTGTAAATATTTACTGTTTTGTAATAATTTTCTTTTTCAGAAAATTTCAAATATTTTCCCGGAATGAAGTCTGCAATACAATCATTTTCATCCAACTTCATACATGTTCCGTCCATCCAGCTTTCAAACTTGTCCACCAATGCCAATGTTTCTCTTTTGTCGTTCAAAAGCGCATCGATGACGGACTCTTCAAACACAAGATCTGATTCTAGCAGAAGTGTATCCTCATTGCAAAGATATTCTTTTGCCAGCGCTAAAGAGTAGATATTATTCGTTTTATTATAAATCGGATTATTTATATAACAGATTGGAGTTGCAATATTAAGGGTCTTGATATATTGAATCAAGTTATCTCCCTTATATCCAACAACGATAATAATCTTCGAAAGATGTTTCTTATCCAAAATACGAAGTGCACGCTCAATCATGGTAACTCCATTGACTTTTACCATGCACTTTGTATTGTTATTGGTCAGTTCTTTCAGGCGCTTTCCCATGCCTGCAGCCAAAATCAATCCTTGCATCTCTTATTAGCCTTTCTTTTTGTAAAGTACAACTGTTTTTTATTTACCATCAATAAAATTTTGTGGAGTGCCTCTTAAGCATTTACATTTTCCATTAATTCAAAAAATCTTTTATTTCGTCTCCGTTGAGGAACATTAAAAAATTTTGTATATAAATACAGACTTGCTTTTTAATTTCACATATCCTCTATATTAAAATCATTTGGATCACATAACGTATACTTATGATGTGGTACTTGCTGTTTCTCGAGTGAAATCGTCATGCCAAGTACTCAGAACTTCTTTATATGCTGCAGGCACACTAAATTTTTTATCTCCGAATAAAAGCCCCCCTTTCCAAAAGCACTCTTTCTCCACACATTGCCCAAAATTTTTGATTCTTCAGTATCACATCTTTTTATATGTAGAATCTAATCAATTCACATTATGTACATATACCTTATTACTATGATGCGTAACCTGCTTTTCAACCGGAGGCGGTGTCATATAATCGCCATACTGTTTAGTTAAAATTTCGTCATATCCAACCGGTCCTCTAAGTTTATGGCCTTCAAAGTTCATATATATAAATGAATCATAGCAGGATTTAGGATACCGATCACCATAAACATCAAATCCTGCGCAATTTGTTCCAACCAGTTTTGCTGTATCATATGGAATTTCAGTTTCTAGTTGGTACATTTTTTTCAATAAATATTCTCTCTTCCAACTGCCAAATAATGCTTCTCCCAATCTCCCCTGCGCAACAACTGCAGAACGCTTTATCAGTTTTAGTAAACCAATTATGTTTATTCTCAAATCATCAACATAAAGACTTTTTGTTATTTTGGTATACCGCTCAAACAACCGTTTTTTTCTCTTAAATGACTTTTTGTATTCTTCATCACTCTCTGGTAATCCATCAATTGGGAAAACGTCTATATCAATTCCCAAATACTTTTCGTTTTTATAAAGAATCCCCTCTTCAATTTTCCTCGTATCAAAATCGCATACTTTTATAAAGGTATGCCTTGCAATCTCATCAGTAGGCGCAACAGCCAAAATATTGTCCTGATGCTCTCTTTTATTAAAAAGCTCCACGAATCTATCATAATCTGGGCGGGGCATTTGAATATCAATATCATCATCCCAAGGAATGAACCCCTCGTGTCGCACTGCTCCAATCAATGTTCCATATGCAAGAAAATATCTGATATCATTTTTCTCGCAGAAATCAGCTACCTCTACCAAAATTCGCAATGCATGTTGCTTATGTTCCTCAACTGAGATTTCTCGCCAACCTATATTTTCAACCATCAATACTTCCTCCACACCATCTTATTGACCACGCCAGTATAGCTCTGGATGATCTTCACTACCTTATCGGAGACGTTCTCATCCACGTAATCCGGCACAGGAATACCCAAATCACGATTCCTGTTCATCTCGACCGCCACATCCACAGCCTGCAGCAGATGGTCACCGTCAATACCGGCAAGGATGAAATCCCCCTTATCCAGTGCTTCCGGGCGCTCAGTACTGGTACGAATACACACCGCCGGGAACGGGTGCCCTACGCTGGTGAAGAAGCTACTCTCCTCCGGCAACGTTCCACTATCGGATACCACACAGAAGGCATTCATCTGCAGGCAGTTGTAGTCATGGAAGCCCAAAGGCTCATGCTGGATCACACGCTTGTCCAGCTGGAAACCACTCTGTTCCAGACGCTTTCGGCTGCGGGGATGGCAGGAGTACAGAATCGGCATATCGTACTTTTCTGCCATTTTATTGATTGCAGTGAACAGCGAATTGAAGTTTTTCTCGGTGTCGATATTTTCTTCCCGATGGGCAGAAAGCAGAATATATTTACCCTTTTCCAGTCCCAGACGAGCATGAATGTCGGATGCTTCGATTTTGTCCAGATTCTGGTGCAGAACCTCGGCCATCGGGGAACCCGTCACATAGGTGCGCTCTTTGGGCAGACCTGTATCGGCCAAATAACGGCGGGCGTGCTCGGAATAGGCCATGTTCACATCGGAGATGATGTCCACGATGCGGCGGTTTGTCTCCTCAGGTAGGCACTCATCCTTGCAGCGGTTACCAGCCTCCATATGGAAGATGGGAATATGCAGCCGCTTCGCACCGATGACACTCAGACAGCTGTTAGTATCACCCAGCACCAACACAGCGTCCGGCTGGATGGCGACCATCAGCTTGTAGCTTTCGGCAATGATGTTGCCCATCGTCTCGCCCAAATCTGCGCCCACGGCATTCATATAAACCTCCGGATCGGCCAACTGCAAATCATGGAAGAACACACCATTCAGGTTATAGTCGTAGTTCTGACCAGTATGGGCCAAAATCACATCAAAGTACTTGCGAGTTTTGTTGATAACCGCTGCCAGGCGGATGATCTCCGGGCGGGTACCCACGATGATCAGCAGCTTCAACTTGCCGTTATTCTTAAAAGATACACTACTATAATCAGCCATTACTTTTCTCCTTTCACACCGACTCAAAGAAGGTATCCGGGTGATTCGGGTTAAAAATCTCGTTGCAGGTCATCACCGTCACCAGATTTTCCGTCTCCGACAGGTTGATGATGTTGTGGGTCCAGCCGGGAATCATGTGGACAGCCTCGATCTTGTCCCCAGAAACCTCAAACTCCACCGTTTCGCCGGTATTGATGTTTCGCTCCTGAATCAAACCGTGCCCAGCCACCACAATGAATAGCTCCCACTTGGAGTTATGCCAGTGCTGCCCCTTGGTAATGCCCGGGCGGCTGATGTTGATGCTCACCTGTCCGCAGTCGGCGGTATGCACCAGTTCAGTGAAGGAACCACGGCTGTCCACGTTCATCTTCAAAGCATACTTGAACTTGTCAGTAGGCAGGTAGGTCAGATACAGGGAGTACAGCTTCTTGGCAAAGGAGCCATCTGGCATCTTCGGCATCATCAGGGTCGTAGGCTGTGCCTTGAACTCCTGCAGTAGGTCTACGATCTCGCCTAGCGTGACCTTATGTGTCACGGGGACGCAGCAGTAACGGCCATCCGCTTTGAGAACCGTTTCCACGCCATCGAACTCACAGTGCTGCTCCTTACCTTCCAGCAGGTCAAACATACCTTCTACCAAGTCATCGATGTACAGCAGCTCCAGTTCTGTACTCCGATCATTGACCGTAAAAGGTTCATCGTTGGCCACTGCCCAGCAGAAGGTACTGACTGCACTATTGTACTTTGGCCGACTGTGTCCCATTAGATTCGGAAAACGATAGACCGCCACTTTTGCACCAGTTTCTTGGGCGTAATCGAAGAACAGCTCTTCACCCGCCTTCTTGCTGCGGCCATACTCGCTGTTGCCAAAGCGTCCGGCCAGAGTTGCCTGAATGGACGAGGACAGCATAATGGTTGCCTTATTGCCGTGCTTTTTCAGGCAGTTCAACAGTCCAGAGGCAAAGCCAAAGTTGCCCTTCATGAAATCTTCCGGGTTTTCTGGGCGGTTGACACCAGCCAGATTGAACACGAAATCTGCTTTCCAGCAGTACTCGTCCAGTTCCGCCGCGGTCGAATTCAGGTCATACTCGTAGATTTCTTCAATATCCAGTGCCGGGCGGGTCTTGTTCTTGCCGTCCCGGATGTTTTTCAGGTTGTTCACAAGGGCGGTTCCCACCATGCCCTTGGCGCCTGTGACTAGAATGTTCATCCTTTCACCTCTTTAACGTACTGCGGTGCAGTCTGGAATATCTGCGCCATCTGGCACGACAGCAGAATTGCAAACCGTCACATTGCTGCCGATACGAGTATACTTGCCTACTTTTGCACCAGTGCGAATGACGCTGTTTGCATAAATGAGCGCATAATCTTCCACGACCGCATCACAATGGACTTCTGCACCTGCGTTCAACAGCACACCATTGCCCACGACTGCGCCATTCTGAACACAGGCATTCTGCAAAATGACACACCCATTGCCAAGTTGGACGTATGGGCTGACATAGGCACTGGGAGCAATAACGTTCGGGAAAGTATATCCAAGCTTCTCGGCCTGTTCATACACCTGCGCCCTGAAGCTGTTATTACCAATGCCAACCACCAGCAAACTATAGCTCTTATGCCACTCAGGCAAACTAGCAATCCCACCAATAACAGGAATACCACAGATTTCAGCGCCGATAGGCTGTCCATCGTCCACAAAAGCACAGTCATACTGGAGCATTGCCTGCTCGGCCACCATGCGTCCAAAACCACCAGCACCGACCAGCAGGAGCTTTTCCTTAGACATTGGGAATACCCTTCAACTCGTTCTGCACATACTCAGTGGTCATGATTTTCTTCACGGTGCCCTCTACATCCAAACGAGTAGTGTTGTGGCTGGTGTAAGACTCATCGGCCATGGTGCGGACCTCGCCCTTGACTACGAACTTGTCATAGTTCAGGTCGCGGTTGTCGGCGGCGACACGGAAGTAGTGACCCATATCCTCACTGCGCAGACGCTCCTCACGGGTCATCAGGGTCTCGAACAGCTTCTCGCCGTGACGGGTACCAATGATGTTCGTACCAGTGTCACCGAACAGCTGTTGAACAGCCTTTGCCAGATCACCAATAGTGGAAGCATCAGATTTCTGGATAAACAGGTCACCGGGATTACCATGCTGGAAGGCGAACATGACCAGATCCACGGCCTCATCCAGATTCATCAGGAAACGGGTCATATTCGGGTCCGTGATGGTGATGGGATTGCCCGCCTTGATTTGGTCGATGAACAGAGGGATGACACTGCCGCGAGAGCACATAACGTTACCATAACGAGTGCAGCAGATGGTCGTACCGCCACGCTCAGCCGCCACACGGGCATTTGCAAAGATAACATGCTCCATCATAGCCTTGGAGATACCCATGGCATTGATAGGATAAGCCGCCTTATCCGTAGACAGACAGACAACACGCTTGACACCGGCATCGATAGCAGCATGCAGAACATTGTCTGTGCCGATGATATTGGTCTGAACAGCCTGCATCGGGAAGAACTCGCAGGAAGGAACTTGCTTCAGGGCAGCAGCGTGGAAGATGTAATCAACGCCCGGCATCGCATCTTTGATGGACTGCGGATTACGGACATCGCCGATATAGAACTTGACCTTCTTAGCCGCTTCCGGGTGCTTTGCCTGAAGTTCATGGCGCATATCATCCTGCTTCTTCTCATCGCGGGAGAAAATGCGGATTTCCTTCAAATCGGAATCCAAGAAGTGCTTCAGAACGGTAGAACCAAAAGAACCAGTACCACCAGTGATCATAAGGGTTGCGTTATCAAATGCAGACATTTTTATTTCCTCCCGATTTTTATCAAACTTAACATACGCGCCGCAAGACCTTTAAAAGCATTTGTTTTAAAGAAGAAAAGTAAATATAATCCATTGCAAGCAATTGTGCAAACTACAACTTTTACCGCAAATCCCGGCATCCCAGAGAACGGGACCCATGAAATGAAAAAGTTCGTTATAAGCCCATTTATTAAAAGCAGCAAAAGCGCTCCTAGATATTTCTTCACATAGTACAACGGGGAAAGATACAGTCCGTAACGAAATACGTAATATCCTCCAGCAGCTTCGGATGTGCATAAACGGGTGATAGATGTTGCAATATAAATCCCGAACAACCCCCATTTTATTCCCAGAATAATTGAAAGAATAATATTACATATCCCAAACGCAAGATATGGGTATTGCATTTTATCAAACATTCCCAATGTTGTTTGATACGTGTATAAAGGGAAATTCGCGCCACTAACATATGTAATAAATATCAACGCTAGGACTACCTCCATTGGAAGAACGTATTCATTTCCTACCCATAATTCAATGAAGGGGTTAATCAATGTTGCAACGCCTATAGTTAAAAAACCATATAGCCAATAAGAGCAAAGAAACAATTCATCAAAAAGTTTCCTTTTTTGTTCTACACTACTATCAACATTAAAATTTCCAAAGCTGCTAGTCATGCTGGAAAGGCCGGTCCATAAGATTCCGTTTAATGCATTTATTATCATCGTATAATTTGATGCTAACCCAACCGCACTCAATCCAACAAATTTAGAAATTATAATGTTATCTGAGCCATTACTGATCACACCCGCAATTTTAGAAACTGATAGCGCTTTTATGTTTTTATGAATTTCCTGTGATACTTCTGGTGGCAGTTCGTCTTGGTCTTTTTCACTCAACCAAGGGTATCTTTTTCTAACGATAATAGAAATCGCAACATTGTTCGCAATTGTGCAGCTGATTTGAATTAACAAATAAATACGGTATTGTCTGGTCAACCATAGAAGGATAATTTGTAGTAACTGCTGAACTACTGATATAATTTGCTGCACACCGGAAATAATATAATCTTCTTGGTAGGCAATCAAAATTGATTTTTTATAAGTCAACAAATACGAAGCCATATTGTTAATGATGTAAAGCCAAAAAATCACCTGCAGGCTTTCTGGAATCTTCGGTGGCTCTGCCACAATATACCCCAAGAAAAAAGACAATATAAGGCCAATAATCCCAACAGTAATCGCAATCGCTGTGTACGCCTTCTTATAAAACAGCATAAGCTGGTTAATCAGCTTATGATCATTTTCCTTGACTGGTTTATACATCGCATACGTCATCGCACTGCCAATTCCAAGTTCTGCAAACGACAATACCGTAAGTACATTTGAAAACAAACCATTGATGCCAAGGTATTCAGCAGTCAGCAGTTTAATAAAAAAGGTTCTTGTCACAAAACTGAGCAACAATGTAAACACTTGCGATACAAGCCCCACCGCCATGTTCCGGGCGCTTTTTTGGGTTCGGCTTTTCATTTACTTTTCTTCCTTATCATTACAAATTATTTTTTTGTATACACTTTCCAGTTTCTCTGCAGAATTAGCCCATGTGAATTTTGCAGCCGTTTTAACACCAGATTCTGCAATGACCTTAGATTCCTCCGGATTTGACATCACAAAATCAATAACTCTCTTGATGTCATCACTATTTTGGCCTTTAACAAGGAATCCATTTTCCCTATTACGAATAAACTCTGTCGCACCATTATTATCGTAGCAAGCACATGTAACTGTACCACTACTCATTGATTCAAGATATACACATCCAAAACTTTCAGCATATGATGGCATAATAAACAAATCAGCCATTCTCATATAATTTGCCACATCTGGATAATCTTTTGCGCCTAAAAATTCCACATTTTCTTCTATATCCAATTTAGCACATTGCTGTTTTATTGCATCTATATCTTTTCCAACACCAATCAATTGCAATCTGATTGGTATGCCATCAGTCACTTCTTTGGCCACAGCATCAACCAAATATTTTTGTCCCTTAATTTCTATGAAGTTAGCCACGCATAGGACAGTAAACACACTATTATGTTTTTGAATTTGTGGTACGAATTTATTTATGTCTACACCGTTATACACAACATAGGTTGGAACCGTCCTTAATTTCTGCTCGACAACCGTTTTTGCCAATTCACTCACACAAATAATAGCATCCATCTGCGAATAATTGCGTTTGCAAATCCATTTTTCAATTCGATTATGAATATTGCGAATAAATCCATTTATTTTGCATTGTTCACGCCAAACATTGACCCCATGGATGTGTTTTGCCGTTTTTACTTTTGCTCCTTTGCATTCGTTCATTACCATCTTTTCTAAGAAAATACTGCACAAATGGAAGGATACAACATCATATTTGTTCCACTGAATTGCTTTCAAATTGCAAGAATAAGGCTGAATAAATGCTCGGGCTTTTCCCTTTGAATAGTGACATGCCATTCTCATAACATGAATACCATTAAGCATTTCCGAAGTTATGCCGAGTAAGTTTTCATCTGTCACATATGGAACAAGGATCTCAACATCGACGCCTCTTTTTTTTAGAGCGATTGCTTGTTGCTCCAAATAGATGCAATAATATTTTTTTTCTTTACTTGGATAACATTCAGAAACGAAAAGCACATTCATATTTAATTATTACTCCCATCGTCTTTTGTATACCAGTCATTATTTATTATTGTTGCTCTGCTACAAGGGCCTTCCTTAAATATACTATCTGCTGCCTTCCCATTAAGCAGGGCCTGACTTAACGCGATAAACCGTTCCGCCGCAGCGTCAGCATTCCATGTGTTTACAATACTTTCGTAAGCGTTCACGCCCAATTTTTTTCGGTATCCGCTATTTCTAATTAGGCTTTCAACTCGTTCTTCGAGTTGCCTCTGATTTCCATTTTCATAAATCAACCCGTTTTCTCCGTCCCGAATTAGAAATGGAACCGATCCAATTGCATGGCTTGCCACAACTGCGCAGCCACTGTTCATAGACTCATTCAGAACCGCTCCCCAGCCTTCGTTGAAATCACTGGTGAAGAGGTAAATATCGGCTTTTTCCATATAGGAACGGACTTCACTCGCCTTCATAGCGCCAGGCATTTCCACGCAGTCTTCCAGATTTTTATCTCTAATCATATTATGGAGCTGTTCTTCCATTTCACCCGTACCAATAAGGGTCATTTTGAAAGGATAACCTTTTTTCTTGAGAGACTCCGCCAGCCGAATGGAAGTATCCGGATGCTTCAATTCAATCAGCCTTCCAGCCCAAAGAATAGACACGCACGGACACTTCAAGTCATCTGATGCAGCCGACAGCTTTCCTTTCATCAACTCATCCGGATCATATTTTTTTGCCTCCGGAAAATATCCCCATTTGTAGCATTTTCCTCGGTAACAGCCAAAACGAGCATAATCGCCTGCAGTATAGGCACTTGCTGCCAGCATATAAAGCGGCTTGGACTGGAATCGTCCGTGATGAAGCCACATCCCGCAAATGATATGCGCAAGGTTGTTCCAATGGATACCCTTCTTCAATGGGCGCTCACTGTATTTGAAAGTCAGTTTATTTCTTTTCAGACGTGGGATAATATAGGAATCCGGCGCACTTCCAATGATCACAACATCGCTTTCAATAGCCAGTTGTTCAGCTTTTTCCTGCAGCTCTTTGCTTTCATTTGCTTTTATCTCAAATGGGTATGTATCTTTATCCAGATTCCAGCCTAATTTGATGCGTTCCTCCGTCATCGGCTCAGTGGCAACAAATTTGAAATCCTCGCCCAGACGATTCACCATTGCCTTACAGAATGGAAGCTGATGCGGGCCAAGGAAATTTGATATAAATGTAATTTTCACTGTCTTATCCCTTTCTTCTGCTTTCATTTCCAGAACAGAACATACGGACTGACTCCCAGATATCCCCAGCCTGTATTCTTGTAGAAGTACAGCAGGCAGAACGCCACACATCCAACGTAAAGCATAAGTTTCAATTCTCTCGATCGGGTTGTTTTTTCAATCATTTCAGGAATCAAAAGGCATTCAAAGAAAGCAAAGTAATACCCCACCCGACCAATATTCATATGATAAAGGCCCAAGCATTGGATTGCCGCAGCTAGATACATACAATTTATATACAGGTTCCACGGGGCATCACATCGAATAAAAAGGGAGCTTATAAACCAGATCAGAGCATACAATAAGAAACAGGCGTATGCTCCTGTAAACTGGATTGTATTATAGCTGCCAAACAGTGTCGCAGCGACTTGTATAATGGCCGGTGCCATGAAAATCTCAACTATAAATGCTCCAAGCATCAAAAAATGAACGATATGATTTTTGACTTTGATTTTTGAAAGCGGCCATACGACTATCCCAATCAGCGCAGACTTATGGACCATTGCTGCCAAAAGAATCAATGCTGTAAATTTGAGCCACTGCTCATCCTCCGCTTGGAGTACAGCCAGCAAAAACAGACCTATTGCAATCATCTGCCGGATTCCTGAGAAGGAAAACGTAAACAAGCCGAATGTAAAATAGATCAAGATGCTCAAGCACGGATTTTTTGCTCTTTTGTAAAAGAAGTAGAAAACTGGGGCCTGACATAGCACAGACATGATAGCAATAAACCCCTGCCTTGGCACATGAAATACAGCCAGTGTATGAATCAGGATACGAAAAATCAGCTCAAAGTTAAAAACGGGATTCAACCATCCCCGCTGCGCACTAAGCTCATACCCTCGCAGGTACTGTATCATATCTACACCAACATACTCTGCACGGAGACTCTGCAGTAACACGGTTGACAAAAAAGCCAGACAGACAAAAGTCTTCTTTTTATCTTTCAGTCGGACGTGTTTTATCCCACCATAAAGGGTTCCTGTCCATAAAATCAATCCATAATAAGGAATCATATTTTAATCCGTACTCTGCTCCAAAAGCTTTTTGTATATTTTCTCATAATTTTCCACCATTACTTTTTGAGAAAATATTTTTCGACCAGCCTCACAACAAATTTTCTTTTCTTCATGATGTTCAGATACATTTTTCACAGTGTCAGTAAGCTGTTCCATATCACCATGTGGAATAAAATGCACGTATTTTTCTGGGAAGCTTCCTTCGCCTTCATCTCCATGAAAATAGAAACTGACAATTTCTGTGCCACAGCAAAGTGACTCCAGACAAGTGGTCGGAAGGCATTCACGATAGCTTGTCAATACCATCACATCAGCTGCAGAATAGAACGCCGCAAGCTCCTCCTGTCCATTTGCACGACCATAATAGATACCGCAAAATTCTTTCGGGGGCGGGTTATTCAATCCGTCCACAACAACAACCACGTACTTTTCGGAATCCAACCGTTGGGACAGTTCCGTGACAAACTTTCCGCCCTTTACAGGGTTGGTATAACTTGCCGTCACATGAAGGATCATCTTGCGGTCGCCAACATTTAGTTTCTCTCGAAGAACCAGCGCTTCTTTTTCTCGATAATGAAATACATCTGTGTCAATTCCATTTAATACGGTGCAGATTGGATACTGCCTCAGTACCGGCGACTGTGCCGCTCGCTCTCCCACCCAATTCGAAACCGGACAAAGGATCAGGTCATCAAACCCTTCAAATGCTTCTTTCATCTTCTTCCAGTTCCACGCAGCTGCTCCTTTTCTGGTGGAATTGATTGCTTCTTTTTGATTTGGGCAATTATGACAACCAGTCTTCCATTCATTGCATTCAAATGCGTACCCGCAATTTCCGGTATACATAAACTCAGCATGAAGCGTTAAAACGGTTGGAATATGATTCTTTTTCAGATAATTTAAAAGTCGGTAGATATCCACAAAGTAACCATTGATGCACTGCAGATGCACCACATCCGGTTTTTCCCGCTCCAATCGGTGCAACAGTGTCAGTGTTCCAAATGGTGTCACAGCATACGGCTGACCTGTCAGCCGGGACAGAACATTCCATGCCTTCGCCTCAAACTCTGTACAGGTTTTATAAACCCCTGCTTCCTGTACTTTCTGACGACGTCCATATAAAACAACACTATCAAATCCATTTTTCTGCAGGCTTTTATGGATATCTCTCGTGATTTTTCCAGTGCTTCCATAGTCGTATACGCAATTAATTTGTAGAATTTTCATTTTGTGACTTATCCACCACTTCTTGCAGCCATTTGCGAACCTTTCGAGGGTTTACATCTGCGTTATGATTTTTCAACGCCAATGCTCTAGCATTTCTTACAATCTGCTCCCGTAATTCCTTATTTGTCAAAATCTTCTCGAGACCTTTTTCCAGATCTTCCGGCCTTGAAATCACATATGCGGCATTATTTTCTTTCAGATAATCGATTGATGCGATTCCCTCTGGACCATAAGCAAGTAAACATGGACCGTACATTAAAGACTCTGCAATCTTAGTTGATACTGAAAATCGTACCAACTCTTTCATTGCAGGATCAAACGACTCCGTATGGATAACCATCACGCTTTCACTCATAACTTCTGGTACTTGTTCTGCTGGAATCGCCCCTCGGAAGTTAATTCCCGGTGCATTCTTTAACGGGCTAATGTATTCTGCTTCCTTAGAGCCTGAATACACATCTATAACTTTCGTCAGGGTATCATCATTGATTTCAGAAATTGCTCGTCCCAATTCAAGTAGAGTCTTATATCTTCCACAACTTAGATTACCAATATAGGATACTCTGCTAGCATCCGATTTTAATACCATACTTTTGTTATCTGCAGAGGTATGCAGAGTAACGCACTGCTTGTGAAAAAGATTGGTATATGCCTTATTCATCTCATCACATATTGTAAAAATTGCAGCTGCATTTTGTATGGTTTTATTAACCACGTTCATAAACAGCTTCTGTCGAATCCCGCCGAGAAGCTCGCCTTTATTTCGATTATTTATAAAGTAATCATCCATACAAACTACAGCAAGAGGTTTACTCAAATACCGCGCAATTTCATCAGCTAATCGATATGAAAATGCACCATCTCCCGGTGCTAGAAATATAATGTCTGGGTTCATAGAATCCAGCCACGCCAAGAGTTTCTTATTTTTCCAATTACTTAATTTCCAAATCGTGTCCCGTGCAAGAAGCATCCATGCTTTGTGTGCGGCACCCAATTTGTAAGCATCATCAAGTTTGATGTTTTCCGGTTCATCCACAACCGGGGGAACAATTTGGGTTTTATCAAAAACAGTTCCCCGAATTTTATGATTCAAAATAGACTTCACTGCGTCTAAATCCGAAAAGCGATAATAGTTTTCACATACATCTGTATTGGTTGGCTCTCCCTGCCGTAAAAAAAATTGTGATACATTGTTTGCGGGAAATGCACTAAAATATGCCATTAGTGTCTTTCCCATATTATTCGAGTAGCTTAAGACAGGTTGACTTATAATTAAAACATTCATTTAAAACCCTCAACTTCTCGACGCCTTACAAGTAATACTTGACTACACCCTTCACAGCGTATCTCATAAATGCCCATGCACTTGTTACTGCATTGAGTTTTAGTGCCTTACGATATATTTTCCACCGTTCCTTTGCCGCATTGCTCTTCTTATTTGATCTCGATCCGCTAACCTGTCGATAATGCATCAGCACTTTCGGATCACCGTATGCAGTCGGGCAAACCTTGAGCAGCTCCATCCACAGGACATAATCCTCATGGTAAAAGTCCGCATTGAAAGGATGCCCCTGCATCAGTTCCGTCTTGATAAAGCTCGTTGAGCAACTAATAACGCTTGACACCAGCATTTTATTAAAGTTCGTTTGCTGCGGAACGATAAAAGGTTTCTTAATGAGGTTGTTTTGTTCATCGATAAAGTCATAAGAGCAATAGACAATATCTGCGCCATTTCTCGCTAGTGCAAGTTGGCGCTCCAGCTTGTCTTCGGTCCACAGGTCGTCATTATCCAGAAGAGCGATGAACTCTCCCTTAGCCTCCTTAA